>OOBR01000010.1_pt1 | contig 227702 bp, 179 predicted proteins | sample 1671281 | NCBI WGS metagenome assembly OOBR01 (sample SAMN06348140, study PRJEB24527) | human gut metagenome | biome: human gut; feature: ankylosing spondylitis patient; material: feces | host: Homo sapiens | place: China | collected 2015-10
ACAATATGAATTACAAACGTTTCCGCCATTTTGGAAAGGACAAGGTCTTCATGGATTTTGCCTTCTTTGCCATTGCCTTCAATATAAAAAAGATATGTGCAAAAATGGCTAAAGAAGGTATGGATTGGTTGATTAGACTGTTTTATGAGCTTACAGTAGCTATATTTAGATGCTGCGAACACATAAATCAAAGAAATCCTCAAAATATCGCAGCTTAAAAAAATGAGCCGATTTTTATAGTCAACGAAAAAAAGAAGGCGCATCGGGTATTACGACACACCTTCTTTTTATTGGAGTTTAGTGTCAATTTACAACAGGTTGTAAAGATATCGTGAAAGGCTCTTCTTCGGTGCCTTTCACTCCTTCATTAATGAAGGGGAAAGATTCGGAAGCCTTATAGATTCCGCTTTCCGGCATTTCCCATTCCGGTTCAGGATCGTTTTCCACCAATTCCAATTTCCAATCGGGTTCTTCAACAACTGTCGGCGTAGGATCATCGTCTTGATGGACACCTGTTGGGAAAAATCGTATCTCTCCGTTATTGCAGACTTTCACAGGCGAAAATTTCAACGGATACATCAATCGGCTGAGACTCGATTATTCGCTTGTGCTGCTGAAAGATTTCAAGCATTATACGATTGAGGCTGTCGCTATCGATTCCGGTTTTGGCAATGTGCGAACCTACCAGCGCATTTTTAGAGACAAATATGGCATGACCCCCATGGAATACCGGAAAACACAAGGGTAAATGGAGACTTTGTCTGATGGGTGTATTTTTCTCCGTATATTTGTATCGCACAATATTGAAGTAGTATGGAAAGAATAGAAAAACAACCCTTCATTCGGGAAGAAATGCGTATTCCAGATGTCACGAATATGGATGGGCTGGTTTCTCTGATGGGCCGGTCGATGGATAACGAAGAGAGTTTCCATATCGATTTACTTTTGGCTTCTTTGTCCCGTATGCATCCGTTTGTAAAGCAGGAGGATGTGGAACGTATGGTTCCGGTTTTCGAAATGGCCCGTACCGTTGTGGAGGGAGGAAAAGACGGGGTAGGAGAATTGGATGTGCTGGCAGCGTCTTTTCTTCTTGATTATGCTCAAATGCTTACCGGATCGGAAAGACGTGTCAAAAGCTCGAAACAACAATCATTTCAGGACTATAAACCCTATCTGGATCTTGTAAAATTGGCTTTTAACCGGATAAAAGATTATAATACATTGCCTTTGCTATCGACACCGACCCACCGTCCGGCTTGGATCGATCCGTCCGTGCTTGTCTCCCGGTTGTCTGCATATCAGAAAAAGAGAATCAAACCGGACAGTCTGGACTTTCAAATCGCACTTTCGCGTGTGGCATTGGATGATACGGAAGAGGCTGTCCGGTTAGCCGAACAAGAGTTGGCGGGCGAATATCGCGAGCTATTGCTTTTCTTGTTCAAGCCGGAAGCACGCCCTAATGGTCCTTTTACGTTTCAGGCTGTCTGGATGACCGCCGCTTTGGTCAAAAGTCCTGATACCGTCTATGACGAGTTCAAGGATTTTCCTTATTCTGCTGTGAACCGGGCCTATCTGACGGGAGATATTCCATGCGATGTATTTACTTTCGAAAAGCCGTTTGGGAAAGTCGATCGTATCTTGCAGTTGATTCCGCCGGCAAGTAAGAATGTTGCGATAAAGTGGAGGTTTGGAGGTTATGCCTTATATATGGCTTATCGTCCTTGTTCCCGTATTCCGCTTTTGGTGGAGACTTTTTGGAAGGTTCCTTTGCGGGAGAAGGACCTGAAGAGATTTTTGTTGCTTTCTCCGAATGCACCTCGGATTTGGTTGGCTTTATTGGTGCGGGATCGCGTAAGAGATGCTTATTGGAACGATTTGGAACTAGCAAGGCTTAACCTGGTTGCTCTTGATACCCTGCGCGAACTTGATTTGGAGTGGAGAGGGGGGATGGCTTTGACATACCTGGCGGTGTGCCTGTTGAGCATTGATCGTCCTATTCGTTTGTGTGCGGCGAATCTTTGGGGCGAACTTGTGGAAAAAGACCTGATAGACAATGTGGCATTAGGTCGGGTGTTGGGGAAGATCCAAGCGTTGGAATGGGCTCCTGCGCAGAGAGTTTCAGGTTTGGTTGTCGAAATGTTGATAAATAGATCATCTTTTCATAACAAAGAACTGTCTGTGCTGTTTGTCTCTTTCTTGTCTTGCCTGCCGGAAAATCCGGTAAAGGATTTAAAGCGGTTATTGGAAGTTTTTGCGGAACTTCAAACAGTCAATAACTGGCCGAAGGTGACATACGCACCGCTTCTTTGTTTGCTTGAGACGTGGAAGAAAAACAGCAAGTTGACAGAGGTGATAGAATCTTTGTATTAAGAATGATGGAAAATAAGCCTATATTTGTGCCGCAATACAATCGCATATTTTATTAAACGCAGATGGAAAATAAAATCATATTACCGGCGGAATGGTATCCGCAAAGTGCCGTCCAGTTGACATGGCCGCATGATGAAACGGATTGGGCGCCTATATTAGACGAGGTGATTCCTTGTTTTGTATCGATTGCCAAGGAGGTGATCAAACATGAGAAGCTCTTGATTGTCTGTCCGGACGAACAGGAAGTACGCAGACAATTGGGCGATGTGGATGACAGCCGGATCATTTTCAGGGAGATGGCGACGAATGATACCTGGGCACGTGATCATGGCGGTATTACTGTATTCGACCAGGGAGAACCAGTCGTGTATGACTTTGTGTTCAACGGGTGGGGGATGAAGTTCGCGGCGAATCTGGATAACCTGGTTACGCGTAACCTGTCGGTACAGGGAACATTTGCCGGCGGGGTTCAGGTCATCAATATGCAACCGTTTGTCTTGGAAGGCGGCAGTATCGAATCGGATGGCAAGGGAACACTGTTGACGACGGTCGAATGTCTTTCGTCTCAGAATCGGAACGAATATCTGCAAAAGGAAGAGTTGGAAGCCTATCTGAAGGATGTCTTCGGCTTTGAACGCATCTTATGGCTGGAAAATGGTTATCTTGCCGGTGATGATACGGACAGCCATATCGACACGCTGGCACGGTTCTGTAGCGAAGATACGATTGCGTACGTGCAGTGCAAGGATGAGTCGGATGAACATTTCGAGGAGCTGCAAGCGATGGAACAGGAGTTACAGGCTTTCAGACAGGCTGACGGCAAACCTTACCGGTTAATCGCCTTGCCGATGGCGGACCCTGTGGAATGGGAGGGAGAACGTCTTCCTGCCACTTATGCCAATTTTTTGATTATCAACGGGGCTGTGTTGTTACCCTATTATAAATCTCCGAAGGACGAACTGGCGAAGAAAGCTTTGCAACAGGCTTTTCCGGAGCGTGAGATTATAGGAATCAATTGCTTGCCGTTGATTAAACAACATGGTTCGCTACATTGTGTGACGATGCAGTACCCGGAGGGAGTCGTGTCAATTGACAATTGAGGTTTCAAATCTAAATCATAAATTATAAATCATAAATCATGAAGTTAGGGCTGGTGCAGCAGGCGAATAGCAGTGATCGGGCTGCTAATATTGAGAAACTGAAACAAAATATTCGGGCTTGTGCTTTGCAAGGAGCTGAATTGGTCGTTTTGCAGGAGTTGCATAACGGGCTTTATTTTTGCCAGACGGAGAATACCGAAGTGTTCGATCAGGCTGAACCGATTCCAGGACCTTCTACAGAGGGCTTCGGAGCGTTGGCAAAGGAACTGGGGATCGTACTGGTACTTTCTTTGTTTGAGAAACGAGCTCCCGGTCTGTATCATAATACGGCTGTCGTTATTGAGAAAGACGGCGCTATTGCCGGAAAATATCGTAAAATGCATATTCCGGATGATCCGGCCTATTATGAGAAGTTCTATTTTACTCCCGGTGATCTCGGATTTGAGCCGATCGAGACTTCTGTTGGTAAATTGGGTGTATTGGTTTGTTGGGATCAGTGGTATCCCGAAGCAGCCCGCCTGATGGCGATGAAAGGAGCGGAACTGCTGATTTATCCGACAGCTATCGGTTGGGAAAGCAGTGACACGGAGGAAGAGAAAAAACGCCAGTTAGGAGCGTGGGTAACTGTTCAGCGGGGGCATGCCGTAGCCAATGGTCTTCCGGTCGTTACGGTAAACCGGGTAGGACACGAGGCCGATCCGTCCAGACAAACGAATGGCATTCAGTTCTGGGGAAACAGTTTCGTCGCTGGTCCGCAGGGTGAACTTTTGGCCGAACTTTCCAATAATGATGAAGAAATACGAATTGTGGAGATCGACAAGACGCGTAGCGAGAATGTCCGCCGTTGGTGGCCTTTCTTCCGAGATCGCCGTATCGATGCTTTTGGTGGTTTGACCGAACGTTTTCTGATATGAGATTCTATAACCGCATAGAGGCCGTCTGCCGTATGAACCGATTGGGTGCGGAAAGGCGGCCTTTCCTGTTTGTGATCGATTACAAGCAAGAGCAGGTGATTGTGGAAGAGCCGGATCAGATCGATTCGGAGGCATTGCTCTACAATCTGGACGGTGTGACGAATGTTGCGACTGCAAGCCGTATGAATGATCGGGAGAACCGAACTTCTGCGATCCGATGGGAAACATTCCCTATCACACAATCGGCCTACGCCGACTCGTTTCATAAGGTGGTCGGACATATCCGGGCCGGAAACTCCTACCTGGTCAATCTGACTTGCGCCACTCCTGTTCGGACCGATCTGAGCTTGAAGGACGTTTTTGTCAGTTCGGAAGCCCGGTATAAGCTCTGGATGAAAGACTGTTTTGTCGTTTTCTCTCCTGAGATATTCGTGAAGATTCGGGATGAACATATCTATTCCTATCCGATGAAAGGGACGATCGATGCTACATTGCCGGATGCTCGCAGGCGGATATTAGAGGATCCGAAGGAAACGGCTGAACATGCTACGATTGTCGACCTGATCCGCAATGACCTCAGTATGGTGGCGACCGAGGTGATGGTGACCCGTTATCGCTACATAGACGAACTACCGACACATCAGGGGGCTTTGTTGCAGGTCAGTTCGGAGATCCGGGGCCGTCTTGCCGGAGGTTGGCAGGCTGAAGTGGGAGATTTGTTCTTCCGGCTCCTTCCGGCAGGTTCCATTACCGGGGCGCCTAAAAAGAAGACAATGGAGATTATCGCGGAAGCCGAGACCTACGAAAGGGGGTTTTATACGGGTGTCATGGGCTATTTTGACGGGAATAGCCTGGACAGTGCCGTTATGATCCGCTTTTTGGAACAGCAGGCGGATGGCTCGTTGATCTTTAAGAGTGGAGGGGGAATCACTTCCCAAAGTGATTTGACAAGCGAATATAATGAAATGAAGCAGAAAGTATATGTCCCTATTTATTGAAACAATCCGGATCGAGAACGGGCGGATTCATAACCTATCCTACCATAACCGGCGTATGAATGAGACACGTCGGAACGTGCTATGTCAAACCGATGTGCTTGATTTGAACGATTACATCCGCCCCGTGAACTATCGGGAGCGGACGAAGTGTCGGGTCGAATATGATGTGGATATCCGGAACGTGGAGTATGCCGCCTATCACTTCCGCCCAGTATCCTCTTTGCGGTTGGTTGTCGATGACGAAGCCGACTATCGGTATAAAAGCAGAGATCGGAGTGTGCTGAACCGCTTGTTCGCGTGTCGCGAGACAGAAGATGATGTGTTGGTCGTCCGGAAAGGGTTGTTGACCGACACCTCTATTTGCAACGTGGCATTCTGGAACAGGAAACAATGGATCACTCCCTCCGCACCGTTGCTGGCAGGGACGAAGAGGGCTTCGTTGCTGGATCAGGGAGAGCTGGTTGCAGGTGATATCCGTCCGGAGGATTTGCCGGGCTATTCCCGTATCAGGCTGTTCAATGCGATGATCGAGTTCGGGGAAATCGATCTTCCGGTTGATAAGATCGTGCTTTGACTCAGATACTCCTTGTCGTTGGCATAGATGTAGAGTAAGGTCCCGTCCTTGATGGTGTTAATGATCGGCTTGGCAAGCGACGGGGGTAGGGCGGGACAACCGAAACTTCTTCCTAAGCGGCCCGTCGAGACGGCAACAGACGGGCTGCAATAATTCGCCCCGTGCACTACGATCGCCCGTTCTTTTGCCCGGTCGTTGATTCCTTTTTCCAAGCCGTTCAGGACTAAGGAATAGCCATTTTTGCCCTGATAGGTATTTTCCGTAACGAAAAATCCCAATGAACTTTTGTAAGAATTGACTTTGTTGGAGAAAGAAGTGGCGTAATTTCCTCCGCTGTTTTTTCCGTGTGAGACGAGAGAGGAGAACAGGAGTCTCTTATGCCGGATATCCAGGACGTAAAGCCGTTCTTCTGTGGAAGGCTTTGTGAAGTCGATCAGGGTAATGATATCCTTGTTACGCCGTTCGATTGCCTGTGCTCCGGTTATCGCCTGTTCGAAAGCGGTATAGTCCACCATACTATCCAGCTGCATATCAGCATAGAGCTGTCGGCATACCGAAGACATGGCCGCCGCGGGATCAGCCGGAATCAGGGGAGACGAACTTCTGGTTGTCGTATAATTAGCCGGAAGAAATAATAAAAACAAGTATAAACAGATACGCAATAACATAAGATTGAATAATGTCGCACAAAGATAAGACTTTTAATCAAAAACGAAAACAATAGTCTCATTTACAGGTGCCCAATCATAAACGAACTTGGCGTGAGAGGTTGCATTCCGGACGCACATATGGGAGCGTGGGGTCGTTCCAAGCGTTGGGCTGTATTCGATCAGCGACTTGCGTGGCGCGTTTACCGGGACCCCGTGGATATAACCTCCGTTGGTGAACCGGCTGGCATAAGGAGCGAATCCGCCTGTCTCTTTGCTGCCGTCTACGAGGTAAATCATCCTTGCCTTCTTTTCCTGAACGACAAATATGCCTAATGGCGTTTCCTGTGCGTATGGAGGACGGTGCTGCCCTGTTGTGGCCGGATTCATGCTTCTGACCAACCATTTGGAACCTGCATGTTCGAGTGTTGCGATGTTCTGGTTGGTGACGTCGACGAATATGGCCTTGTCGAACGTGACGCTATCGGCTATCGACTTGACATATTTTCCGGGAACCAGCCATTCCCCGTTTGTATAGATCGTTTGGATACGGAAAAGGCGGTTGCTGTCATCAAGCAATTTCACAAGAGCACCGTCACGGCCATAGCGTTCGGCAGTCAGTGTATCTTCCGGCAGATATAGCGGGACAGATTGGTAACGTTCGATACCTAAAGTGTCGGAAACCCGCTTGTAAGCATCGCGATGAAACTTCCGGACCAGCGGGGCTTCCCCGTTCTTGTTCCTGTAGTTTTGAAAGATCGCCCAACGGGACGGTTTCTGTCGAAGCGAATCGAGCAGACGGAGACCGGCACGGATCTTATCCCATTGGAATTCCCGCATTGTATCCTTGTATGGGTAAGTATCGGCCAACGTATGCTGGTCGTAAAGCAGTTCCTTTTCTATAACGGTTTCAATGAGGGGAGGGGCCGCCTCCGGTACTGTTTCTGCAACGGGAGTGTCTAGTCCGGGTAAACCAGGTCCTTGCGGCTCTCCTGGCTTTGTCGTACAGAAACTCAGTGTGGAAAGGCAAAGCAACAAGAGTATGGGAACTGTTTTCATTGTATCTGTCATTCTATTCATTATATAAATATAAACAAAAGAATAGAACGATTGTTTGTTTTTCTTTTTTTATTCCTTTTTAGGCAAACGAAGGACAAAGCGGATCAGGGCGACGAATACCTTGCCGTATTTGTCCAGCTTGAGCTGTCCGACACCTCGTATTTCGCTGAACTCGTCGAGCGTAACCGGTTTCTTACGGACCATATCTTCGAGGGCGTCATCCGAAAAGAGGATATAAGCCGGGGTATGTTCGCGTTCGGCAATCTGCTTACGGAGTTGTTGCAGGGAGTCGAGCAACGTTTCATCCACGGAAGTGGATTCGATCGGACGGATCGGACGGTATTTGTAGCCGCCTTTCTTGGTCGGCAGGGCAAAATCTTTGATCTTTTGGTAAATGGTCATGAGCGCCTGCTGCTCGCCGAAAAGGACTTTACGTCCTAATGGAGTCACTTTCAGGTGACCGGCCGACATATAGTCGATTTCAATATAACCGAGCTGAAGCATCTGATATAAGTATTCTTTCCACTCTTTGTAGCTGAGGTCTTTGCCAACACCATAGGTTTTTAGCTTGTCGTATCCTTTTTCCTTCAGTTCATCCTTTTCGGCTCCCCGGAGTATATCGATTAGCAGGTGCATATTGGCTGTTTGCCCGGTACGAAAAATACCGCTCAGGGCTTTCTGTACCAAGATGCTCCCGTCGAAACGTTGGGGAGGGTTCTTGCAGACGTCGCAGTTCCCGCAGTCCTTGTCCGTTTCTTCTCCGAAATAGCTCAGCAAGATACGACGCCGACAGATGTCTGCCTCGCAATACCTGCGCATCCGGTTCAACTTCTGTAAACTGACGTCTTTCTGTCCGCTTTCCTCTGCAAAACGGCGAAGGAGCAGGATGTCGCTCACGGAATAGAACAGAAGCGTGTCGCTTTTCATTCCGTCCCGTCCGGCACGGCCTATTTCCTGGTAGTAGTTCTCGATGCTTGCCGGCATATTATAATGAATGATCCAGCGGACATTGCTTTTGTCTATCCCCATCCCGAATGCGACCGTTGCACACACTACATTAACACGGTCGTTGATGAAATCGTCCTGTGCTTTCTCGCGTTTGTCGGAGCTTAGCCCGGCATGATAGGCGACTGCCCGGATGCTGTACTCAGACAGTTCTTCGACCAAAGACTCCGTACTGTTACGGCTCATGCAGTAGATGATACCGCTCTGCCGGTGATGCCGGTTGATGAAATGGACGATCGCTGCGATCTTTTCCTTTTTGCTCAGCCCGCGACGGATAGTGAGCGACAGGTTCGGGCGGTCGAAAGACGAGATGAATGTTTTAGGATCACGCAGTTTCAATTGATTCAGGATGTCCGTCCGGGTGATTTTGTCTGCCGTAGCTGTCAAGGCGATGATCGGTACTTTCGGAAAATTCTCTTTCAGAACGGACAACTGGGTATATTCGGGGCGGAAATCATGTCCCCAATGCGAGATACAATGCGCTTCATCGATGGCGATCAGCGAAATGTCGATGCGGGGCAGGAGCCAGTGCAGTTCGCTAATGATCCCTTCGGGGGAGATGTAAAGCAGTTTCACCTTTCCCTGTATGCAGAGTTGTCGTACCCGGTGGCGTTCTTCCTCCGGCATCATGCTGTTGAGCGTAGCAGCCGGTATGCCATTGGCGATCAGTCCTTCGACCTGGTCTTTCATCAGAGCGATAAGGGGAGATACTACGATGGCGGTTCCCGGCATATAGATCGCCGGAAGCTGGAAACAGATCGACTTGCCGCCACCCGTAGGCATCAGGACCAGCGAATCTTCTTTCTGCAAGGTGCGCTGTATGATTTCGGCCTGTAAGGGGCGGAATGAAGTGTATCCGAAGAACCGTTTGAGTAGTGACAATAATTCTTTCATGAGAATCAAAAAGAACTGAATATTTTTAAAAAGCACGCAAATATAGCAAATTATTGCAGAGATGCCGGATTTTTGTGTATCTTTGTCACCATTATTTATTTAACGAGCCGTGACGGCTCATTCTTATTATATGACATTTGAACAATTGGAACTAATCGAGCCGATACGAAAGGCTCTCAAAAAAGAAAAGTACACAACTCCCACTCCCATACAAGCCGAAGCCATTCCCGTAGTATTGGACGGATCTGATTTATTAGGTTGCGCACAGACCGGAACAGGTAAGACGGCAGCTTTCTCCATCCCTATCATCCAAAAGATCGAAGAGCGGATTTCGAGGGGACGTAAACCGGGCATCAAAGCCTTGATCCTGACTCCGACACGCGAATTGGCGATCCAGATAGGTGAAAGTTTTACGGCATACGGGCGTTATACTCACGTAAAACATACCGTTATTTTCGGTGGCGTGGGGCAGAAGCCGCAGACAGATGCATTGGAACGGGGTGTAGACGTATTGATCGCAACTCCCGGGCGTCTGCTGGATTTGATCAACCAAGGTTTTATCCGCCTGGACACATTGGAATATTTTGTTTTGGACGAAGCCGACCGGATGCTGGATATGGGATTTATCCATGACATCAAACGCATCCTTCCTTTACTGCCCCGAAAGCGCCAGTCCCTGTTCTTCTCTGCAACGATGCCGCCGGAGATCGAACGCCTGGCCGGAACGATCCTTCATGAACCTGAGAAAGTGGAGGTGACTCCTGTTTCTTCAACCGTCGATACGATCGACCAGTCTGTCTATTTTGTTGAGAAAGTGGAAAAGATCAACCTGTTGAAGAATCTGCTGGAAGACCGCTCACTGGAATCCGTCTTGGTTTTTACTCGTACGAAGCACGGAGCCGACAAGGTTGCCCGTGTCCTGAACAAATCCGGGATCGGTGCGGAAGCCATTCATGGAAACAAAGGGCAGAGTGCCCGTCAGCGTGCCTTATCCAGTTTTAAGGATCATACGCTCCGTGTCCTGATCGCGACCGATATCGCCTCCCGCGGTATCGATGTCGACCATCTTTCGCATGTCATCAACTATGATTTGCCGAATGTACCTGAAACCTATGTGCACCGTATCGGCCGTACCGGTCGTGCCGGCCGTAGCGGGATCGCTTTTTCCTTTTGCGATGTGGAAGAGGTTCCGTATCTGAAAGATATCCAGAAGCTGATCGGTAAAGAAGTGCCGGTTGCCGGAGGCCATATGTTCGAGACGGTCGAGGTAAAGGAAGCGGTAGCCGAGAAGAAAAAAGCGATAAAAGAAGAGTCCAAGCGCCGGAATATGTTCGGTAGCAAACGGGATGGCAGCTTTTGGCGGAATAAGAAGAGAACGGCTGCAAAATAATGGGCTATCTCCTTTGATATATGCATGGAATGTTATACATTTGCCCACTTAACATAAAATTCTAAATTGAAAAATGGAAAACACTCGTCGTTCATTCCTGAAAAAGATGACCGCTGCCGGAATCGGTACGGCTGGTCTTGCATTGAGTAGCAATGCTGCTGCTACGGTTACAACAGAAACTAGTGCAGAGAAGAAAAAGAAACCCGCCGGCAAAGACGATGGTAAATTACGCTTCGGTTTTATCGGTACAGGTTCTCGTTGTCACGAACATATTAACAACGTGTTGTCTATCCCCGGAAACAAGATCGTGGCTATCTGCGATATCCAAGCTGGTCCGATCCAGCGTACGCTGGATCATATCGCCAAGTTCAATGTTCCGGCTCCGAAGGTATATACAGGCAGCGAACGTGAATTTGAAAAGATGTTGAACAACGAAGAATTCGATTGTGTCATCATCGCCAGCCCGTGGGAATGGCACGTGCCGATGTCGGTTGCAGCCATGAAAGCCGGTGTCCCTTATGTCGGTGTGGAAGTATCTGCCGCCAATACGCTGGAAGAATGCTGGGATCTGGTCAACGTATCGGAAGCTACGGGAAGCCATCTGAACATCATGGAAAATGTTTGCTATCGTCGCGACTGCATGGCTGCGTTGAACATGGTCCGCAAAGGCCTGTTCGGTGAATTGCTGCATGCGACTTGCGGTTACGAACATGATTTGCGCGATGTCAAATTCAATGATGGTAAACATTATACTTACCAGAAAGGCGGTGAGTTGCGCATGGGTAAAGATGCGTTTGCAGAAGCCCAGTGGCGTACGAACCATTCTGTTCGCCGTAACGGCGATGTCTATCCGACGCATGGAATCGGACCGGTGGCAAACTGCCTAGACATCAACCGTGGTAACCGTTTTCTTTCCTTGTCTGCTATGGCAACCCAGTCTCGCGGTTTGCATAAGTTCATCGTGGACAATGGCGGTGAAAATCATCCGTTGGCAAAAGTCCGCTTCAACTTGGGTGACATCGTGACTTCCATGATCAAGTGTGCAAACGGACAGACGGTTATCGTTACGCATGATACGAATTCCCCCCGTCCTTACTCTTTGGGATTCCGCATTCAGGGAACCGAAGGTTTATGGATGAACGATGGCGATCACGTATACGTTGAAAACCAATCCAAACCTCACCGTTGGGATGATTCGGAAGAATGGTTCAAGAAGTTCGACCATACATTGTGGTCCAAACATGAAGCCGAAGCTGCTCAGGCCGGACACGGTGGTATGGACTACGTGATGATGTTCGACTTGATCAACGCTATCCATAACAAGAAACCGGCTCCTATGGACTGCTACGATGCTGCTGCATGGAGCGCTATTTCCGCTTTGTCCGAGATGTCTATCGCCCGTGGCGGCGCATTGGTAGACTTCCCCGACTTTACTCGTGGACAGTGGATTCACCGTCAGCCGGCATTTGCATTGTCTGAATAAGAAAATTGAAATATCCATTAAAAGGCTATCGGGTTCCGGTAGCCTTTTTTTGTGGGAACGGTTGGCTATATGTAAATATTTCAAAGAGCGTTTGTGAATCGATTATCCTGCAAATATATGGCATTATAAAAAAGCGGAGTCGATTAGAGTCGAATAGAGTCGATTAATCTTTTCATGTTCATGGATCGATTCTTCCGGATTGTGATCTGCTTTTATATATAGCCTGCTGCTTTATGGTGCGAATCACCGGTGATTTGAATTCAAAACACCGGTGATTCGTTTTCAAAACACCGGTGTTTTGATTGGGGGGCTGAGATGCCGGTCCTTTAGGAGTTGGCGGGATTTTTTGAAGTTTCGCCTTTTGTCGTTTTCAAAAATTGAAAAAAGTCCCGTTTTATAATTAGTTATAAGAGAATACTTAGTTATTATATATAGGGAATGGACACAGCAAAAGGACACCATCTGTCCTTTTGCTGTTCTAATTTAATGATTCCTATTGCTTTACGGGCTTTTTGCAAATAGACATAGCTATCAATAAAACAATGAATACCAATAAAAATCGTTTTAGCAGTCATTTTAATCGACTCTAATCGACTCTAATCGACTTTGCTTTTTTATGGTTTCGTATCTTTGTCGGGTGAATCGGTCCGGTATCTATATGTTGATCCGTTCTATCTCTTCCAACCAGAGTCGCGACACCGCATCGCTCGGCATACGCCAGTCACCACGTGGTGAGAGGCTGACGGAGCCGACCTTGGGGCCGTCTGGCAGGCAACTGCGTTTGAATTGTTGTTGGAAGAAGCGGCGGAAGAAGGTGTAGAGCCATTTCTTGACCGTTGCATTGTCGTAGATGCCTGCGAAGGCTTTTTGCGCTAAGAAATAAATCTTGGACGGATGGGAACCGAAACGCAGGAAATGGTAGAGGAAGAAGTCGTGCAGTTCGTACGGGCCGACCAAGTCCTCTGTCTTTTGCTTGATGTTGCCGTTCTCGTCTGCCGGGATCAGTTCGGGGCTGATCGGCGTGTCGACGATATCCAGCAAGGTGAGGCGGGAGGCATCGTCCACCTTGTGATTGGCAACCCATTCGACCAGGTATTTGACCAATGTTTTCGGGATGCTGCCGTTCACGCCGTACATCGACATATGGTCGCCGTTGTAGGTCGCCCAGCCGAGTGCCAGTTCGGAGAGGTCGCCGGTTCCGATCACGAGGCCGTTCTTCTGGTTGGCGACATCCATCAGCAGTTGGGTCCGTTCGCGTGCCTGGCTGTTTTCGTAGGTCACGTCATGGACGGACGGATCATGGTCGATGTCGCGGAAATGTTGAAGGCAGGCTTCCTTGATCGGGATCTCTTTCAGTGTGACGCCGAGGGAGCGGATGAGGTCGCAAGCGTTAGTATAGGTGCGGTCGGTCGTACCGAAGCCGGGCATCGTGATGCCGATGATCTGCCCCCGTGGCATCTTCAGAGCGTCGAACGTCATGACGGTCACGAGCAGAGCCAGGGTGGAGTCCAGCCCGCCTGAAATACCGACGACAGCCGTTTGAGCATGTGCATGGACGAGTCGTTTGGCAAGGCCGGCTACCTGTATGTGGAATATTTCTTCACAGCGTTCCTTCAAAGCCTCTCCGGAGGGAGTGAACGGATGCGGATCGACCGGACGCGTCAGGCTGAATCCGTCCGAAATCCGGACTTGGAAGTCTACAACCTGTGCCTTTTCCTTCGGTAGACCGGATGTGCCATACATGAAGCTGGTGTTGACTTGCCGGTCGTTCTGCAAAGTCTCTATGTCGATTTCGCTGATGACAAGCTGTTCTTCCATCGTGAAACGGGGAGATTCGGCAAGCAGGTTGCCGTTCTCGGCAATGATCCCGTTACCGGCAAAGACGAGGTCGGTGCTCGATTCGCCGAAGCCGGAAGAGGCATAGACATAGCCTGCCATGCAACGGGCGGATTGCTGGCAGATCAGCGAACGCAGGTAGGCGTGCTTGCCGATCAGCTCGTTGCTGGCGGAGAGGTTGAAGATGATGTTGGCTCCTTCCATCGTCAGCAGGGAACTGGGGGGGACGGGAACCCATAGGTCTTCGCATATCTCGATGCCGGCAGTCAGCCGTCCCGAACGGAACAGCAGGTGGCTGCCCATCGGATATTCTTCTTCCCCGATGGAAATTGTCGATTCCCGAAGTTCCGTGGCAGATGTGAACCAGCGTTGTTCCTGAAACTCTTTATAGTTGGGCAAATATGTCTTGGGGACGACACCCCGTATGGCTCCTTTCTGGAAGACAACGGCGGCATTGATCAGCCGGTTTTCCGTCCGTAGCGGAACGCCGACGATGGTCAGGATATCCAGGTCGGCCGTGTTGCTGACCAACTGGAGCAGTGCCTCTTCTGCGCCATCGAGCAACGTCTGCTGGGCGAAGAGGTCGAGGCAGGTATAGCCGGTGACGGACAGTTCCGGGAAAGCGATGATCTGCACGCCTTTTTCCGATGCTTGCCGCATCAGTCCTTCTATTTTTTCTATATTATAAAAACAATCCGCTACCTGTACAAGCGGTACGGCGGCGGCAACTTTTACAAATCCGTAGTTCATATTTGTTTATATTTGTCTTATAGTTTTTTGAGCTTGTCGGGGTTCTGACGACAATCCCATAATAAAACGACTTGTATCGTGTGATTGTTTTCTCATGGTATAGATAATTTTATAGTAGCCTTCTACCAGAGAGCGATACTGCTTTGTCCTGTTTGCAAAGGCAGGTTCTCCATTTCTTTGATACCTTTTCCTTCGCTTAATTCTTTTTCGGCAATATCGATTTCAGCATTTGCTTCGTCTATATTGAAAGCGATAGGGGATAGAGCCACCGGCTTTTTATTTAGTATCCGTTTTGTATATTTTTCCAGCTTATCCATCACTTCCAGACTGTCTATCTCGTCCAGATAATCGCGGATAAAGTTCTGTTTCCATTGTTGTAATTCCATTGCCGTTATGACGTAAACTCCTTTCTTATTGAATTATGCTCCAAAGGTATGCAATTCCTTTGTAATAAAAAAGAAGGGGATCCATACTTCACAGCACGTTCCCCTTGCAAACACAAAACAATCAACAAAAAACTATCTGATAAATAGTAGTTCCCTGTATTTCGGCAATGTCCAGATCTGGTCGTCGACAACCAGTTCTAATTTGTCGATGTGGTAGCGGATGGCTTCCAGCATCGGGACGATCTTGTCGTGGTAGGCGATTGCCTTCTCGCGTTCGCTTTCGATCTTGTTAGCGACCTTGCGGGCTTCCACCATTTCATCGACCTTCTCTTTGATGAAGTTGGTGCGGTTGGCGATGTCTTCGATGATCTCCAGGTTGCGGGACGAAAGGGCGGAAGCCTTATCGGCAGGGAAGAGGTCTTTCATCTTGTAGACGTTGTCGATCAGGGAAGTCTGGTATCTGGTGGCGGTCGGGATGATGTGGTTCATCGCCAGGTCACCGAGTACGCGAGCTTCGATCTGGATTTTCTTCGTATAGGTTTCCCATTTGACTTCGTTACGGGCTTCCAGTTCCTTGCGTGTCATGACGCCGGTGGATTCGAACATCCGGACGTTGCTTTCTTTCAGATAGTTGTCGAAGATCACCGGCACGCTTGTCTCGCAGTCCAGGCCACGACGGGCTGCTTCGGCTTTCCATTCGTCACTGTAGCCGTTGCCGTCAAAATGGATCGCCTTGCATTCCTTGATGTCTTTACGTAGTACTTCGAGGATGGCGGCGAATGTCTCCTTGCCATCGGCAATTTTTGCATCGACCTCGGTTTTGAATGTCTTCAACTGTTCGGCTACGGCAGCATTCAGGGCGAGCATGGCGGAAGCGCAGTTGGCCTCGGAGCCTACGGCACGAAATTCGAAACGGTTGCCGGTGAAGGCAAAAGGTGAGGTACGGTTACGGTCGGTATTGTCGATCAGCAGTTCGGGGATACGGGCGATGTCGAGCTTCATGCCTTGCTTGCCTGCCAGCATCAGGTTTTCCGGTTCGCTTTTTTCGAGATGTTCCAGGACTTTCGACAACTGTGTTCCGAGGAAGCTGGAGATGATTGCAGGAGGTGCTTCGTTAGCTCCTAAACGATGGGCATTGGTGGCACTCGAAATGCTGGCTTTCAGTAATCCGTTGTGGCGGTAGACAGCCATCAGTACATTGACGATGAAGGTGATGAAGCGGAGGTTTTCTTCCGGTGTCTTGCCCGGAGCCATCAGCAGGATGCCTGTGTCGGTTCCCAGTGACCAGTTGTTGTGTTTGCCGGAACCATTTATGCCTTTGAACGGTTTCTCGTGCAGCAGGACACGGAAGCCATGTTTGCGGCTGATCTTGCGCATCAGAGCCATTACAAGCAGGTTATGGTCGTTCGCCAGGTTGCATTCTTCGAAGACGGGAGCCAGCTCGAACTGGTTCGGGGCGACTTCATTGTGGCGTGTTTTCAAAGGAATGCCTAATTTGAGCGACTCGATTTCCAACTCCTTCATAAATTCCATGACACGGGTCGGGATGGCGCCGAAGTAGTGGTCTTCCAATTGCTGGTTCTTCGAACTTTCGTGTCCCATCAGCGTACGGCCTGTCAGCAACAGGTCGGGACGTGCGGCATACAGTCCTTCGTCGACTAGGAAGTATTCCTGTTCCCAGCCCAGGTAAGCGTATACTTTCTTTACATCCGGATTGAAGTAATGGCAGACGTCTGTGGCAGCCTTGTTAACGGCTTCGAGGGCTTTCAATAGCGGGGCTTTGTAGTCCAGCGATTCTCCGGTATAAGCGATGAAAACAGTCGGGATACAGAGTGTGTCACCTACGATAAAAGCGGGAGAGGAGGGGTCCCAGGCGGAATAGCCACGTGCCTCGAATGTGTTCCGGATACCGCCGTTCGGAAAACTGGATGCGTCGGGTTCCTGCTGGATCAGTAGCTTGCCGGAGAACTCTTCGACCATGCCGCCCTTGCCATCGTGTTCGACGAAAGCATCATGCTTCTCGGCTGTTCCTTCGGTCAGCGGATGGAACCAATGCGTGTAGTGGGTGGCTCCCATTCCGATCGCCCACTTCTTCATGCCGGCAGCTACGATGTCGGCTGTTTCTCGGTCGAGCGGAGCGCCGTTGTCGATGCAGTCCGTGATCCGTTCGTACGCTTTTTCAGGAAGATATTTGAACATCTTCGCCCGGTTGAATACGTTCTGCCCGAAATAGTCGGATGGACGTTCGGCTGGAGCCGGTACTTCTGCAGCCCGTTTCTTGAAGGCTGTTTCTACTACTCTGAATCTTAACTTTGACATAGATATAATGATTTGATGTGATAATTTTCCAAATTAACCTGTGGATTGGAATTCATCGACTGTTAGCTTAGAGCAACCACTTCTTCAGCCTGCTCATGGCTTCCAGCGTGTCGTCTCTGTCTCCGAAAGCGGTGAGACGGAGAAAACCCTCGCCACCGGGTCCGAACCCCACACCGGGAGTCCCTACTATATTGACTTCGTAAAGCAGTTTGTCAAAGAATTTCCAAGAAGAGAGTCCGTCCGGTGTTTTCAGCCAGATGTAAGGTGCGTTTTCGCCGCCATACACCCGCAGGCCGCAGCTCTGGAGGCTTTCCCGCATGATGCGGGCGTTGGCCATGTAATAATCGATCGTTTTCCGGACCTGCTCTTTCCCTTCCGGGCTGTAGACTGCTTCGGCTCCTCGCTGGGTGATGTAGCTCGTACCGTTGAACTTCGTGCACTGACGGCGGTTCCACATCCGGTTCAGCGGAACCCGTTCGCCTGCCAGGGTAAAGGCGTTCAACTCTTTCGGAACAATCGTGTAACCGCAGCGCACACCTGTGAAACCGGCTGTTTTGGAGAAGCTGCGGAACTCGATCGCCACCTTCTTCGCTCCCTTGATCTCGTAGATAGAGTGGGGGATATTGGGATCTTGGATATAGGCCTCGTAAGCCGAGTCGTACATGATCAGGCAATCATTGGCAAGGGCATAGTTCACCCATTTCTTCAGTTCTTCTTTCGTAAGCGTTGTCCCGGTCGGGTTGTTCGGATAGCAGAGGTAAATGATGTCTACGCGGCGGCTGGGCAGATCGGGCACGAAGTTATTGGCTTCGGTGCAGGGGATGTAGACCACGTCGCTCCATTTGCCGTTTTCCAGCGTACCGGTCCGTCCGCTCATCACGTTCGAGTCGATATATACCGGATAGACCGGGTCTGTCACACCGATACTGTTGTCGTGACGAAGCATGTCACCGATGTTTCCACAGTCGCTTTTGGCTCCGTCGCTCACGAACACTTCTCCGGGTTCGAGGAAGATGCCGCGACTGGCATAATCGTTCTTGATGATGGCATCTATCAGGAACGGATAGCCTTGTTCGGGGCCGTATCCGTGGAATGTATCCTTGCTTGCCATCTCGTCGACCGCCTTGTGCATGGCTTCGATGACGGCAGGGGCTAACGGTTGCGTCACATCGCCGATACCCATGCGGATAATTTTCTTTTTGGGATGTGTAACCTTAAAACTGTTTACTTTCTTTGCGATGTCCGAGAACAGATAGTTGTTTTGCAGCTTCAGGAAATGTTCATTAATCAGTGCCATATTCTATCAATAGTTTTTTGTTGTGTTTATATTTCCAGTTCCCCCTCGAATACTTTGACCGCCCCGCCAGTCATATAGACGTGTCCGGAACTTTCATCCCAATGGATGGTAAGAGGACCTCCATCCATGACGACTTTGGTTTTTCGTCCGGTTTTCCCGCGCACTGCGCTTGCTACGGCTGTCGCACAGGCTCCGGTCCCACAGGCTTGCGTAATGCCGGAACCGCGTTCCCAAACCTTCATCCGTACTTCGTCTGTACTTAGCGCCTGGACAAATTCGACATTCGTCCGGTTCGGGAACAGCGGATGGCATTCCAATAAAGGTCCGATGACCGGCAGATTTATATTCGTGATATCTTCGACAAAAATGACAAGATGCGGATTCCCCATCGAGATGACCGTTCCCGTATAAAAATAGTCCCCGGCTTCTATTTCAAGGGCTGTTTCACCTATTACCGGACAGCCCATGTCGACCGTCACTTCGGTTACCTCTTCGTGGGGACCGGAAAGTTTCCGGGTGGTCAGTTGCAACTCCTTGATGCCGGATAATGTTTCCAGCGTAATGTTTTTTTTGTTCGTCAGTCTTTTGTCATATACATATTTGCCGATACAACGGGAGGCATTTCCACACATCATGGCTTCGGAACCGTCCGCATTGAAAATACGCATGCTGAAGTCGGCGATTTTTGATGAACCGATCAGAACCAGTCCGTCCGAGCCGATCCCGGTATGGGGAGCACTCAACCTAATGGCAAGCTCTTCCGGGTTCCGGACCAGAAAAGCCATTGTATTCACGTATATGTAGTCGTTTCCGGCTCCGTGCATCTTTGTAAATCTGATTGGTTCTGTCATTTTTATCGCTATTATTTTGTTTAATATGTCTTTTTGTTTTATTGCAATGCAAATATACGACGTTTTGATATTTTTGATATGTAAATTATGTCTTAATGTATAATAATAATGTATTTGTGATGAATTGTTATAAATAGGGCTGTTTTATGTTATAAATAGTAATAAGGATACTTGTTTTATCTTTGTTATTGTAAGTTGTTCTATGCGAATGGCTATCTGAGTTTATGATGAGGACTTTTGGTTTTGGAAGGATGGGAAAAAATTCTGACTGCTGATCGACACACCTCCTGAAAGATTTCATGAGGTCAAAATAAAAATTCGCTTGCTATTTGTTTTTTTGGCACGGGTTACACGAGGAAAGAATAAAAAAGTCCATGTAATCCGTGCCTAAGAGAAATCATATAGGTATTTTGATACAGTTCCTTAACCGGCATGAAAGAGGTTATTTTTGGAATATCTCCGGATATTTGTTGATGAAATAGATCGGGGTGCAACTCCAGGCATGGCAATAGCTATTGATTACGAAGAAGCCATAGGGGGAAAGGTAATCATTGTTCGGGTCATAGACTTCCCAAAAGGTATCGGCTCCCCGCTTTACCATACTACCCCAATAATCGGTAATCAGTTTGCGTGCTTCTTGCGGCATGCCGCATTGCAGAAGGGCTTCTATCACATAATGGTAAGCATAGGGGCAGCCCGGATAGCAAGCGTCGGGCATGGACATGACGGTAGCCATTGCCTTAGCCCCTTCTTTTTTGTCCAGTGTGTTGGATAGGATCATCCAAACTTGCGACAGATAGGAGATTTGTTTGTCTTTGCCGCTGACCATTACTCCTCGCTTCTTGTCATAGAAATGTTGGCGGGCAGCTTTCTTCATCTTGCCGGCTATTGTCGGCCATTCGCCGGCCTCCTTTTCTTTGCCTAACATTTTAGCCAATTCGTAGCTGTGTTGTAGGGCGAAAATCGTTAGTCCTTGCATGGAAGCCTGCCGGTCATATCCGTCTTTCCAGTCGAATACCAACCAGTATTGAGGTTTCTTGTCCATGTCATAGATCCATTCCGGTGAAAACTGGCGAAGTGCTAACTCTATCTGGCGGACAACAACAGGCCACAGGTCATTCGCTGTTTCCCTGTCCCCCGTCTCTTTCAGGTATTCCAACAATGCTACGTTATAAATGAGGCAGTAGTCCAGTGTGTGCGTGCCGTATTGCGGATGGGGTTGAGGCTTTTCGAGCAGTGTGGCATGCAGCAAGCCTTCGTCGTTGGCGAAGGCGGCGAGCAGATACAGGCAATGTTTGGTCAGTTCATGGTTCTTGAACGTATGGGCGTTTGCCAATGCTTCGAGATAGAGGTCGCCGATCCACAGGCGGCGATCCCGTTTGGGGCCGTCTTCATAGACAGTCTGCATGCATTCTTTCAGGGTATTCAAGCCTACTTTATATATATCCCGGACCAGAGGATCGGTGGTAGAGGCTAAAGCCGGTGCTTCGTTGGTGACGGAGGTTTGTGCCTTGAAGGTTAGTTTGTCGAACACGAAGTCGAAACTGCCCGATATGCCCAGCAGTTCGATTTTCAGGTAGCGTCCTGCCAGGCGGCGCGGGATCGTCATCTCGTGGGGGACGCTCATGACCGTCACGATCTCGTCCTGCACCCAGGAACGGGCCAAACCTCCCTTATAAGGTTCGAGCGGGGTGTTCAACTCTCCCGGAACTTCTGCAAAGGTGAACTTAAGCCGGACGGGTGCGTCTGCTGCTTTTAATCCGGACGGTTTGATGGAGAAAGTGAGATAGCCGGTATAATGATTGCCGAAATCCAGGGTAATGGCTGGATGCTTTTTGAACGGCTCGTTGAAGAGGATATCCGGTTGTCCGGCATCTTCCATCCGCCAGCCCTGGAATGCTTTTGTGTCCTGTACGGAACGGACGACTTTGACGGGAGAAATAGTCTGATAACTCAACTCCGGCTTGCAGGCCTCAGCTTTCCGGAGCCATTCTTTACTGTCGCTGAAATACGTGCTTTGCGCCAGGCAGGTCGATCCCCAAGCGAATAGGGTAAAGCCTGCGGTCAATAAGATTTTCTTCATTCTTTATGGGGCTTAGTAAATGGTTGCTTTGTTTGAATGATGCTTTATCGGTGAATAAAAACCGCCTTATTCCTGTGCTGGGCACAGGATCGCGTTATAACTGGCCGTAGATAATGCCTGTTCTTTTGCGATCCCGCGTCGAGCGTGGAAACAAGGCGGTTAAGTCTTCATTCGCCGATAGGTTACTTCGCGTTCTCGATGCGGAACGAGTAGCTATAGTTTTTGTTCTTTTCAATTTCATAATGTGGGCGCGGGCCTGGGCCGCAACTGCCGTTTCCAATACCACGCTGGATGCAATCGAGATTTAGAATCACTTCCGCACGGCGGATATTGTCGAGGTCATGCCCGTAAGTCAGTTCCCACAGTTCCGGATCGGTGAAGTGGAGTGCACTGAAGTTCAGGTGGTCTTTAGATGTGATTCGGATACCTTGGTTATCGAGGCTTTTTAGCGTCAGCCAGCGTACATCGTCGCGGTTACCCATCGACTGGGCACGTACGTAGGCTTCTTCCATTCCAGTCACGGTGTTCTTGTACAGGCCGACATAGGCTGCATTTTTGCGGTCCCAATAGTTTTCAATCGGGCCGCGTCCGTACCATTCCACCTGTTCGAGTGTCGGGTTCAAAGCAACCTGGAGGCCGAGGCGAGGCAGGTTGAAGTCGTTGCCAGCTTTGAAAGTCGCGTCTACATCGACCGTACCGTTTGCATAGACTGTATAGGTGACGTCGAATGGCAGTACCACTTTTTGGGTTCCGCTTCCTACGGTAGCTTCCAAGCTTGTGGTAATGGTCACCGACTTTTTGTCGGTGGCCTGCTTCCAGTCGAATGCCTGCTTTTTGACGGTGGTCGGCAGATAGTCCCGTTTATCATTGTCCATTGCACGGAACCAGTTGAAATCGAAACCTTCCTTATTATAGATCATATCCGTACCGGCATAGCGTAAAGAAACCATCTTGCCCGTCTCTGGATTGAAAGCGATGAAGAATCCCGGAGCGCGAAAACCGATCTGCCCTTTTTCTTCTTCGACTTTCAGTGTGTCGTTGAAAGCTGTGTCGACAGGAGCTACTGCAATCTTTCCGGTCAGTGAATATTGCTCGGAGGCTACTTCGTGCCCGGCATTCGCCCAATTGCAATCTTTTTTCAACCGGGCTGACAGGTTGAGGAAGTATTCGCTGCCGGCATCCAAAGCCGTTTTATAAGGAATCGTCACTTCGATGTCTTTGTTCGGAGCTGCATCGCCTAAAGATAATACGCCCGATTCGACTATTTGGCCGTCTTTCAACAACTGCCATTGTAAATCGAACTGATTCAGATTAAGGAAATCGTAGCGGTTTTCCAGCTTCACTTTACCAGCCTTCAACTCTACCGGTTTGAATTTGATATATTGGTACACTTTTTTCACTTCGATCAATTTAGGAGTTACCTGGCGGTCGGGAGTTACGATACCGTTACAGCAGAAATCAAAATCGTTAGGTTTGTCGCCGAAGCCACCGCCGAAGTAGTAACGGTCAGACAATTCGCCATATTTGTTGATACCCTGGTCCACCCAGTCCCAGATACAACCGCCTATCATGCGGCGGGAATGGTTTTCGATATAATCCCAATATTCATCGAGGTTACCGATCGCATTACCCATTGCATGCGCATATTCGCAAAGGAAGAACGGTTTGTCGCTCTTCTCCTCGTCCTGTTGTTTCATCGACTCGATGGAAGGATACATTCGGGAATCCATGTCGGCGATCCGGTTTTTGCCTTCATAATGGATCGGACGCGGATCGAGTTTGCGGGCTTCCTTGTATACGGTGTCGAAGTTTTTGCCGTCACCGGATTCGTTTCCCATAGACCAGAAGATGACGGACGGGTGGTTCTTGTCACGCTCGACCATGCGAACCATACGGTCTACATAGGCGGGTAACCAGCTTTCCTTGTTACTGATCGAATGGTTGCCGTGACACTCTATATCGGCTTCGTCCATCACGTAGAGGCCATAGTAGTCGTGTAATGCGTACATCTTGGCATCGTTCGGATAATGGCTCGTGCGGATCGTGTTCAGATTATAACGCTTGAAAAGCAATATATCCTCGATCATCGACTCGACCGGAACCGCTTTTCCGTGCTGAGGGTGGATGTCATGGCGGTTGGCTCCTTTGAAGAACACCTGCTCATTATTGATATATACCCGCTTGTTCTTGATCTCGATTTTGCGGAAACCGAATTGTGAAGACATAGCTTCTAGTGTTTTGCCAGTCTTGTCTTTCAGTTCCAGTATCGCCGTGTAAAGGTAGGGAGTCTCGGCAGACCAGAGATGCGGGTTCTTGACTTCGACGCTGGCCGTGTTGACCGTTTCCTGTCCTTTCCTGATGTCTTTGACAACATCGGATATAAAGGCCACCTGTTTGCCGTCTTGGTCCAGCAACGTGATGTCGACAACCGCTTCGTCCACTGTTTTGCCATAGTTCGTCACGTTTGTACGGACATTGAATATCGCCTTGCTCAGGTCATCTCCTGTGAAGGAAGCGGTCAGATAGTAATCGCGCAAGCGCAGCTTGGGAGTCGCGAACAGATAAACATCGCGATGGATACCGCTCAGGCGGAACATATCTTGGTCTTCCAGGTAGCTGCCGTCGCTCCAACGGTACACTTCGACAGCCAGGACGTTCTTTCCCGGCTTTACATATTTCGTGATATTGAACTCTGCGTCGTTATTCGCTCCCTGGCTGTACCCGACTTTCTTTCCGTTCACCCAGAGGTACATTGCACTGTAGACTCCGTCGAAATGGATAAAGATTTCACTTCCTTTCCAGTCGTCCGGAATATTGAAGTCGCGGCGGTAGGAGCCGACCGGGTTGGGTTCGTCCATAATCGTGTATCCTTTCTTGCCTTGTATGAAAGGAGGGTTGTTGCGATGCGGATACGTGATGTTTGTATAAATAGGAGTACCGTATCCGTACATTTCCCAATTGGAAGGAACCGGAATTTCTTTCCAGCCGGAAACATCGTAGTTCGGTTTATAGAAATTGACCGGACGCTCGGACGGCTGTTTTACCCAATTGAATTTCCAGTTGCCGTTCAACAACTGGTAGCGCGGCGAGTTCGGGCGAAGCCAGGCTTTGCGGTAGTCTGGCGAACTTTTCAGGCTTTCCACGGAAGGGAAGGGGACATAAGTCGTATGCCCCGGCTCCTTGTTGACAGCGAAGATAGTTTCGTTCTCCCAATCTTTGTCACTGGAACTGCGCAGGGCCTCCTTGTCAATTTTGATGTTTGACCGGCGTAGTGTCCAGTGTTGTCTGGCACTGGTCGAATCAGCGACAAGCTGGAGAGCCGCTTTTCCTGGTTGCCCGTCGTTACTGATACCGAGGTTCAACCCGTTTGTTATGTTGGTGAACGTGTAGGTGTTTCCGCCTATCTTCGTGAGTTTCCAGAATTGGTTCATATTGGTCGCTCCGTTGTCCCACTGGATAACCGGGCCCGGTTCTTTCGTGTTGTTGTTGTCCACGCATTTATCGGAGAGGGGCGTGCAGATCTTATAGACCCCATAGCCGGGAGTCGTCAGTTGCCATACCTGCGACACGCGGTTCTCCACACGGTTGTTGATGAATATCTGGGTCCCGTCGTCTTCGCTGTCTTGATTGTCGAGAACCAGGTTGTTGCTGCTTACGATCTCGTAATAGGCGTTGGGATCGATTTCTTGTGAATGTCCGGTTCGGGGAAGCATGGCCATAAGCATAAGCATGGCGAAGAGCGCCCCAGTAGAAATTCTATTTTTCATGTTGATAGATTTAATGATGCATCAAATGTACGAAAAAACGATTATTTTTGTAATAATTAAATTGCAAAATCATGAAATACGAGAGTAACAATTTTCAGTTTGAGGCAGAAATGCTATGGGAATCAGCGGGTGAAGGTATCGTTAGGCAAATTATGGGTTATAACGACAACCTGATGATGGTCAAAGTCAAGTTCGAAACAGGAGCAATCGGAACGCCGCATACACATCCTCATACGCAAACGACTTATGTAGCGAGTGGTGTGTTCGAGTTCACGACGGACGGTGAAACGAAGATTGTGCGTCCGGGCGACGGCGTATATATGAAACCGGGTATTCTGCACGGTTGCATATGTTTGGAAGCTGGTGTTCTGATCGACACGTTCAGTCCGATGCGGGAGGATTTCTTATAAATGGCAGGAATCCCATTTATACTGCGAAAGTAGCCGGAAGTTCGTATTTGTAATAATAATTGATAATTAAAAGGAAACAAAAAAACAGACATAGTTCGATTAGAACTACGTTAATAATGATGCAAATCTATAAAATAAATCCTAACAAAACGGGTTTTTGTATTAATTTTTATTACCCGTTTGAACCTTTTTGCCAAAATAAAGTGTGTTTTGGTTGTTGATATGGATTTCGTTACTTGAAAAACGCCATAAAAGGAAATAGTTCTAATCGAACTTAATCAAATTTTAAATTTATGGCTTTAAACGAACCTAAAATGCGTAGCATTACCGGCAAATTAGTCGCTAATAAGCTGACGGAGCGTGATGATGACTTTTCTTTTAATGTAACTTATCAGGCAAATCGTTCAGTCAAAGACTTATGCAAGCTGGCTGCAACGAACAGTAAATTTACGGCGTCTGAGTTGGAGAGTGCCTATAACGACTTGATGGCCCAGGCTAAGATAGAACTTTACAATGCTTCTACCGTAGAGTTCGGGTTTGCTAATAATTCACTTGGCGTGGACGGTCCGTTTATAGGTCCGGATGCCAAATTCGATCCATCGGTCAACAATGTAACTTTACGTTGTTCACCCCGTATCGAATTTAAGGAAGATTTGAAAAACATCAGTGTGATTGTCGCCGGTACGGAAGAAGGATTGCCGACCATTACGAAAGTTGTCGATGTGGCAACCGGCAGTGAAAATCTTCGGATCACTCCGGGCGGTGGTCTTAACGGCGAAGGCAACCGGGTGAAGATAACCGGTTCTGAAGGGCAGACGGTCGGCTTCTTCTTCGTGTCCGATACGGATAAAACGGAAATCCCTGTCCCGGTTTCTGCTTTACTACGCAACGACCCATCTTTTTTTTCATTTATCATTCCTCAGTTAAATAAGGGGGCTTACTATTTGGAGGTTGCGACTCAGGCAAGCACAAATTCAAAAAAGTTGTTGAAGGAACCTCGTCGAAACCGCTTCCCCTATCCTTTGTATGTGGGAAATATTCCCGGAGAAGAAGAACGTCCGGGTGAATTATAATTTGTTCCGGTCATCGGCACTGAACGGTGCTGGTAACTGGCACCGAATGGTCTTGACTACCGGCATCCAGCGATGCCGGTAGTCAAGACTGATTAGTATTATTAATCGAATTTTTATATAACAGAAAAATGAAAAAGATAAAAACAAGTATTTGTGTTTGGTTAGCTCTTTCTGCTGTGTTTATGACCGGATGCTATAATGATGAAGATTTATGGAATAAGATTTCGGGATTGGAGAACCGTATCGAAGCTTTGGAAACCTGGCAGGCTGCGGCCAGTAGCAATATTGATGCTCTTCAAAAGTTGATGGACGAAAATGACTATATCACGGATGTCACTCCTGTGGTTTTAGGCAGTGATACGGTCGGTTATACGATACGTTTTAAGAATCAGGAACCGGCTACGATCTATCACGGCGAGAAAGGCGAAAAAGGGAATACCCCCCTGATCGGTATAAAGCAGTCGGAAGATGGAAATTGGTATTGGACACTTGACGGCGAACTGATGAAAGATTCTGAAGGCAATATAATCGGCGCTAATACACAGAATATACCTCCTGAATTGAAATTAGGAAGCCAATTGCCGGATGATGCCATTCTGATTGGTGGGGGTAAGAAGAATGATACTGCCGTTTATCTTTCTGTAGACGGAGGCAAGCAATGGGCGAAAGTCTCAGGTGAGCGTGGCGAAACGGGAGAACAGGGTCCGACCGGCTCACAAGGTCCTGCCGGTAGCGGTGGTAGCGGTGGTAGCTCGTTCTTTAGCGATGTGAAGGTCTATGATGACTATGTGGAATTTATCTTGACTGATGGAACCCGGTTCAGTATGCCTGTCACAGTTGAGAATTATATCGATATAAATGATATAGATTGGGATAAATCCAACGTGTGGAAAGTGATGGATGGCGATAAGCAGGTTGCGGAGATCTGTAAGGAAGGGTTCGGCCGTATTCCGGGGCAAAATGGCGTGACTTATCAGGTCATAGCCGTTTATCCTGTAGGTGAAGATAACAAGGTAGACCTTGCCAATGGATATATAGCGAAATATTTAGGAGGTGCTAAAGGAGAAAGAAGTATTGCAGGAGGGAGTCTGAAATGGAACCCAAGAAGAATTAACGACTATTATAACGTAACTCCTCTTGCTTCTTTTATTTCTGGAACAGAAGGAAAAGAGGAGTTTTCTAATTTAATGATAACCTCTGCAAAAAAGATTAAGAAATGTAGTACAGGAGTAAATAAATATGATTTAGAGCCATACACGGTTTTAGATGTGGATGGCAATGTTTATCCTATTGTTAAAATTGGAGCTGCATATTGGATGAGAGAGAATTTACGTACTACGAAATATAGGGATGGAACCGAATTGAAATGTCGCCGGGATGTAAAAGAGGAAGATCGGGAGCAAACTGTACATATTAATGAATACACAAGTGGTACTCAATATGAAAAAATAGCGATGTATGATTATTATAAAAAGACTGGTTTTGATGTCAAAGATCAGGATGAGGATGCTCAGAAACGATATGGTTTACATTATAACTTTTCGGCAGTAGCAGGAGGTTATGATCCGTATCTACAAAGAAAAGAATGTCTTGTGATCGATCCAAAGAATTCCTATTGTGATATACTTTCTCAGGATAGTAAAGATGGTGAAAATAATAATAGCCTTTGTCCGGCAGGATGGCATATCCCGACAGCAGCTACAGTTGGTACATTTGGAAATCTAACGCCTGATATGGACTATGTTGATTATATTTTTGCTTTTAGGTGGTGGCATATGATGACTGCCGGTGCTGCGGATGATGTTGATAGTCGTGATTGGTCGAAGGCTCAATGGTGGAAATTGGGAGAATATATTCCTGATAATTTAACCGGACTTTCCTTAAATGCTGTTCCTGCTTTAGGACAGTCGGATGGTTTTAAAGATCCAAATGGTCGTTATCCTAAAGTAGAAGATGGTGAGTTGAAAGGCCTGACTTTATTTTGGATGGACTTGATAATCGAGGGTAATCCGTGCATTCCGTATTTAGATGACTCATATGATATGATGATATTTAGTCCTCCGTCAGCAGAAATTGGGGCCTATTCTTTCCCGGTTCGTTGCGTGCGTGATTGATTGAAAGATTTATTGTGAAAAAGGAGGCAAACTTCAGAAAAGGTTTGTCTCCTTTTTTATAGTCCTTAATATAGGACTATTGTCTTTTTCCTGTCTGTATTTCCTGTTGTAATCAGTATGCCGCTTCATGTACCCCTTTCACCGCCCGTCCGCTGGGGTCGTTCATGTTCTTGAAGGCGGTATCCCAAGCGAGAGCTTCGGCGGTGGAGCAGGCGACGCTCGGTACGCTCGGCACGCTGCGGGCGGCACTTTCACTTGGAAAATGCTCTTCGAAGATGGTACGGTAGAAGTATTCTTCTTTGTTCAGAGGCGTGTTGATCGGGAAGCGCCGGGCGGCATTCGCCATTTCAGTGTCGCTGACGGCTTGGGCGGTCACCTTTTTCAGCGTGTCGATCCAGCTGTAGCCGACGCCGTCGGAGAATTGTTCCTTCTGCCGCCAGGCTATTTCCGAGGGGAGCACGTCGGCGAAAGTCTCGCGGAGAATTTTCTTCTCGATCACGCTACCGGGACACATTTTGGCTTCAGGGTTGAGGCGCATGGCAATATCGAGAAACTCTTTGTCGAGGAAAGGAACGCGACCTTCCACACCCCAGGCACATAAGCTTTTGTTAGCCCGTAGACAGTCATACATATAGAGTTTGCTCAGTTTACGGACGGTCTCTTCGTGGAATGCTTTCGCATCCGGGGCTTTGTGGAAATAGAGGTAACCCCCGAACACCTCATCCGCCCCTTCGCCGCTCAACACCATCTTTATACCCATCGACTTGATTACGCGCGCCAACAGGTACATCGGAGTGGAGGCGCGGACAGTCGTCACGTCGTATGTCTCGATGTAGTAGATCACGTCACGAATGGCATCGAGCCCTTCCTCGATCGTGTAGTTGATCTCGTGGTGGACAGTACCGATATAATCGGCCACTTTCTTGGCTGCCACTAAATCAGGCGCTCCTTTGAGACCGACAGCGAAGGAGTGCAGCTGCGGCCACCATGCATCTGCCTTCCCTTCGGTCTCGATGCGTTTGGCTGCGTATTTTTTGGCTATGGCGGAGGTGATGGACGAGTCCAGACCGCCGGAAAGGAGTACGCCATAGGGCACGTCGCTCATCAGTTGGCGGCGTACGGCCGCTTCGAGGGCATCGTGCAGTTCCTCTACGCTGGCAGGATTATCTTTCACGTTATCATATTGCATCCAGTCGCGGATATACCAGCGGGTGAAATCCTTATCACGGCTATAGAAATAGTGTCCCGGAGGGAACTGGCCGTATGCGGTGGCGAAGCCTTCGAGCCCTTTCAGTTCGGATGACACAAGGAGATGCCCTTCGTCGTCGTGGCCGATATAGAGAGGGATGACGCCGATCGGATCGCGGGCGATCAGGTAGCAGTCGTTCGCTTCGTCGTAGAGAGCGAATCCGAAGATCCCGCTCAGCTTTTCCACGCATCCCACGCCGTATTTGCGGTAGAGGGCGAGGATGACCTCGCAGTCGCTTCCGGTCTGGAATTCGTATTCGTCTTTCAACTGTCCGCGGAGTTCGCGATGGTTATATATCTCGCCGTTGACGGTGAGGATCAGTTTGCCGTCTTTGCTTCTCAGCGGTTGTCCGCCGGATGCAGGATCGACGATGGAGAGGCGTTCATGGGCGAGGATGGCGGTTTTTCCTTGATAGATGCCGCTCCAGTCCGGGCCGCGGTGACGGATACGTTTACTCATTTTCAGGGCTTGCTGACGAAGGTCGGCGGCGCTGCTATGGATGTTGAAGATTGCTGTAATACCACACATGGGAATTATGATTTATGAATTATGATTTATGATTTATGGGGGTGCAGGTATTTGTCGATAGCGGCTGCTGCTTTGCGACCGGAGGCCATGGCACGGACAACGAGGCTGGCACCGCTGACGGCATCGCCTGAGGCGAAGATATTGGTGTCGGCTATCCGGTTGGTGCCCGGATCGACGGCGATGTTGCCGCGTGTGTCGACGGCGATGGAAAGTTCTTTGATCAGCCCTTCCTGTTCGGGGTGGATGAAGCCCATCGCGAGGAAGACGAGGTCGGCTTCGATTATTTCCGTACGGCCTGTCTTCCACATTTCGGGATGTCCGCCGTTTTTCGCAGGCAACCATTCCACCTCTTCGACTTCGACGCCTTTCAGTGTGTTCTTTTCGCCGATGAAACGGACGGAGGCGAGGTTCCAGCGGCGGATGCATCCTTCTTCGTGGCTGCTGCTCGTTTTCAGCACTTGCGGGTACAGGGGCCAGGGAGTTGTCGGGTTATGTCCGACGGGCGGCTGGGGCATGATTTCGATTTGCGTCACGTTAGCGGCTTTGTGGCGATTGGCTGTCCCGACGCAGTCGCTTCCCGTGTCGCCGCCACCGATGATGAGGATTTTCTTGCCTTTGCAGTTGATGATGTCTTTAGGCGGGATGACGATGCCTTCGAGGATACGGTTCTGTTGTGACAACAGTTCGAGGGCGAAATGGACGCCTTTCAGATTACGCCCTTCGATGGGGAGGTCGCGCGGCACTTCGGAACCGATGGCGATACAGACGGCATCGAACGTCGAGGCGATCTCTTTGGCGGATACTTCGTTGCCGACCATCGTGTTGACTTTGAAGACGATCCCTTCCTGTTCCATCAGCCGGATACGGCGGTCGATGATGTTCTTCCCTAATTTGAAGTTCGGAATACCGAATCGGAGCAGGCCGCCTGGGAGTTCGTATTTCTCGAATACCGTTACTTCGTATCCCCGGCGGTTCAGTTGGTTGGCTGCTGTCAGTCCGGCCGGGCCGCTGCCGATCACGGCTACCCGCTTGCCGTTGCGGATGGGGCGGACCGGTTGGATGTATCCTTCGCGAAAAGCGGCCTCTACGATGGAGGCTTCGTTCTCGCGTATCGTGACAGGCTCGTCGCAGCTCAGTTTCAGCACACAGCTTTTCTCACAGAGAGCGGGGCAGATGCGTCCGGTAAACTCCGGGAAGTCGCAGGTCTGCTCCAACACGTGGAAGGCTTCGCGCCATCTGCCTTTATAGAGCAGGTCTTGCCATTCGGGTTGTTTGTTACCTAACGGGCAGGCCCAGTGGCAGAAGGGCACGCCGCAGTCCATGCAGCGGGAAGCCTGTGTGCGGCGGTCGCTGCTGTTGAGCGTTTGTTCTACTTCGCTAAAGTCGTCGATGCGTTCATGAACGGGACGATATCCGGCTTCTTGCCGGTGTATGGTGAGGAATGCTTTCGGATTTCCCATGTTGGTAATTGATTGTTTATACTGATACTTTTCTTTTCTTCGTAATTCGGCCCGGATGGGTAGGGGGGACCTTGTAAGGACGGTGACTCCTCACGCATAAGGACGGTCGCTCCTCACTTGCCGGGTACGTATCCCTGCCGTTTAGTAGTCGCGCTGCATTTCAGCGATTTTTTGTTGCAACTTCTTCATCTGCTCTTCCTGCAAGACCTTTTTATATTCGATCGGGACGATCTGTATGAATTCATCCACATACTTGTTCCAGTTGTCAAGCATTTTGCTTGCGAGGTGACTGCCAGTGAAATGGTAATGTTTGCGGATCAGTTCGTGCAGTTCCTTGCGTGTCGTGCTGTCTTCGATCAGCGAGAGTTCGACCATCTCCATATTGCAGTAGTAGTCGAAGTCTCCTTCCTTGTTCCACACATAAGCAACACCGCCGCTCATGCCGGCGGCGAAGTTGCGCCCTGTACGTCCGAGAACCACCACGCGTCCTCCGGTCATATATTCGCAGCAGTGGTCACCGACTCCCTCTACGACGGCGATAGCACCGGAGTTACGCACGCAGAAACGTTCGCCTACACGTCCGTTGATATACACTTCGCCGCTTGTCGCCCCGTACATCAGGGTGTTTCCGGCAATCGTGTTGTTTTCGGCTACGAAGGTCGACCGTACCGGAGGCATCACGCTGATACGTCCTCCGCTCAAGCCTTTGCCTAAATAATCGTTGGCTTCTCCTTCGAGGCGGAAGTTGACACCGTGCGCAAGGAAGGCGCCGAAGCTCTGTCCGGCCGAACCTTTGAATTTGATATTAAGCGTATGTTCCGGTAATCCTGAGTTGCCGTATCGTTTGGCAATCTCACCGGAGAGCATGGCGCCTACCGAGCGGTCGGTGTTGGCTATGGCATAATCCAAAGAAATCTCTTGTCGGTGCTCGATGGCCGGCATGGCATGCAGGATAATGTCCTGGTCTTTTACATGTCCGGTCAAGTGGACCTGCTCTGCCGTATGACGTATGGCATTTGTAGCAGCCTGTGCTGGGATGTGCAGCAATTTGGAGAAATCGAGCAATGCGTATTTGCCGGATGCAGATGGCGTGGGTGGGCGCTTATCGATCAGGTCCGTACGCCCGATGATGTCATCCAGCCTTTTGAAGCCCATCTCCGCCAAGTATTCCCGGACCTCTTCGGCGAGGAAGGTGAAGAAGTTCACCAAATATTCGTAACGGCCGTGGAAACGTTTGCGCAGTTCCTCGTTTTGGGTGGCGACACCCACCGGGCAGGTGTTCATGTGGCATTTGCGCATCATCACGCAGCCCAGTACGATCAGGGCGGAGGTGGCGAAACCGAACTCTTCGGCTCCCAACAGGGCCATCAGGACGATGTCGCGCCCGGTCTTCAACTGCCCGTCGGTTTGCAGCCGGACCTGCCCGCGAAGGTTATTCATGACCAGTGTCTGTTGCGTCTCCGACAATCCCAGTTCGGGAGGCAGTCCGGCGTAGCGGATGGAGCTCATCGGAGAAGCACCTGTTCCCCCTTCGGCTCCCGATATGACGATGCGGTCGGCTTTAGCTTTTGCTACGCCTGCTGCAATTGTCCCGACACCGCTTTCCGATACCAGCTTCACGCTTATTTCGGCACTCGGGTTGACATTTTTCAGGTCGAAGATCAGTTGTGCTAGGTCTTCGATCGAGTAAATGTCATGGTGGGGAGGAGGAGAGATCAGCGAGATACCTGGAATGGAGTGGCGTGTTTTGGCAATCACGTCGTTAACCTTGAATCCCGGCAGCTGTCCACCTTCACCTGGTTTTGCGCCTTGGGCGACTTTGATCTGTATCTCTTCTGCATTCACTAAATATTCAGCGGTTACGCCGAAACGTCCGGAGGCCACTTGTTTGATGGCGGAACGGAGGGAGAGACCGTCTTCGCGGGGAGTGAAACGGGCGGAGTCTTCGCCTCCTTCCCCAGTGTTGCTGCGTCCATGTATCTTGTTCATTGCTATTGCCATCGTCTCGTGCGCCTCTTTGCTGATCGAGCCGAAGCTCATGGCGCCCGTGACGAAACGCTTCATGATCTCGCTTACTGGTTCCACATCTTCGATCGGAATGGATTTTCCCGTTCGGAAGGTCAGGAAATCTCGGAGGAAGATTGGTGTATCCTTTTCGTCTACGAGATGTGTGTATTCCTTGAACTTCTTGTAGCTACCCAAACGGGTTGCCTGTTGGAGGGCTGAGATCGTTTCCGGGTTCCATGCGTGTTTCTCGCCGTCTTTGCGGAAACTGTATAGCCCTTTGTGCTCAAGAGTCAGGTTGTCCACCGTTCCACCGAAGGCCTGATGATGCAGGGCGATGGCGTCGGCGGCTATCTCTTGCAGGCGGATACCGCCTACACTGCTGGCCGTCCCTCCGAAATAGGCATCGGTAAGTGCGGTCGAAAGGCCGACTGCCTCAAACAGCTTGGCGCCTCGATAGCTGCGGATCGTGCTGATTCCCATCTTGCTCATGACCTTGAACAGACCTTTGCAAAGCGCTTTGATGTAGTTCTTGCGTGCCATTTCGTAGTTGAGCTGTATTTCCTGCCTGTCCACCAGATCTTGGAGGATGGCGAACGACATATATGGGTTGATGGCGCTTGCTCCGTAGCCTAAGAGCAAGGCTGCGTGCATCACTTCGCGCATTTCCCCAGTCTCCACCACCAATGCGGTCTGCACACGTTTTTGTGCGGAGATCAGGTGGTGGTGCACGGCGCTGACGGCAAGGAGTGAAGGGATAGGGGCATGGGTTTCGTCCACATCCTTATCGCTCAGGATGATGTAGTTCACACCGTCTGCGACAGATTGTTCTGCTTGCATGCAAAGCCGGTCGAGGGCGGTTTTCAGTCCTTCGCAGCCCTGCGATACTTCGAAGAGCATCGGCAGCTTGACGGACTTGAAACCTTTATAGCGGATGTTGCAAAGAATATCTAATTGCGTGTTGGTCAGTATTGGGTGAGCGAGGCGTACCATCTTACAATGTGCCTCGTTCGGTATGAGGATATTACTTCCTACAGCACCAATATATTCTGTTAGGCTCATGACCAAATCCTCACGGAGCGGATCGATTGGCGGGTTCGTCACTTGGGCGAACTGTTGGCGGAAATAGTTGAACAGCAGTTGAGGATGCTCGGAGAGGACGGCCAGCGGTATGTCGTTTCCCATTGAACCGACCGGCTCCGTGCTGCCTATGCACATCGGGGCGATGATACGCTCGATGTCCTCGCGGCTGTACCCGAAAGTGCGTAGCATCCTGTCATATCCGGCAACGGTGTGCGGGACGTGTCGCCCGGACTTCAGTTCGTCCAGTTCCACCCGGTTGTTTGCTAGCCAGACGCGGTAGAACTGTGCGCCAGCAAGCTGCTTTTTCAGTTCGCCGTCGTAATAGATCTTGCCTTCTTCCGTATCGACCAGCAGGATTTTGCCCGGTTGCAGACGCCCCTTTTCCTCTATTTCATCAGGTTCGAAGTCCATTACGCCCACTTCGGACGCCACGACCATCATGCCGTTTTTCGTGATCAGGTAGCGTGCCGGGCGCAAGCCGTTGCGATCGAGCATTCCTCCGGCATACCGTCCGTCGCTGAAAAGCAGGGCGGCCGGGCCGTCCCACGGTTCCATCAGGATGGAATGATATTCGTAGAACGCTTTCAGGTCTTCCGATATCGGGTTTTTTTCGTTGAAACTTTCCGGAACCAGCATCGCCATGGCATGTGGCAGGCTCATGCCGGACGCCACGAAGAATTCCAGCACGTTGTCCAGCGAAGCGCTGTCGCTCATATCCGGCTGGATGATCGGGCGTATCTCGTCTATATTCGGGATGCGGGGAGAGGACAGGACGCTTTCACGTGCTTCCATCCAGCCACGGTTGCCCCGTATCGTATTGATTTCCCCGTTGTGTGCCAGGAGGCGAAACGGTTGTGCTAGACTCCAGGTCGGGAATGTGTTCGTGCTGAAGCGGGAGTGGACGAGTGCCAGTCCGCTTGTCAGGTAGGGGTTGGTCAGATCAGGGAAATAATGGCGAAGTTGCATTGATTCCAGCATGCCTTTATATATGATGCTCTTGGTGGAAAGTGACGCTACGTAGAAATCTTTCCTGTTCGGTATATCGGATGCCGCCATCCGTTTCTCGATTCGTTTGCGGATGATGTATAGTTTCAGTTCCAATACTTGCTGGTCGTCACATCCGGTGATGAACACCTGTTTGATATCCGGCTCTGTATCCCGTGCGTCTTTTCCTAAGATGTCCGTGTTGACAGGTACTTTGCGCAGATGCATTAAGGTCAACCCTTCCTTTTCGATCTCTTCGATCATGATACTGAGGATAGCCGAATGCTGTTTCTCGTCTTTCGGAAAGAAGACCAGTCCGGTTCCGTACTTACCTTTTTCCGGTACGGGGATACCTTGCAGTAAGATAAACTCGTGTGGAATTTGTAACAGGATGCCTGCACCGTCGCCAGTCTTGTTATCTGCTCCTTCTGCACCCCGGTGCCGCATGTTTTCCAATACCTTAAGGGCTGATTCTACAATACCGTGCGATTTACCACCGTGGACGTTTACAATCAGTCCTACGCCGCAAGCGTCGTGCTCGTTGGCAGGATCGTATAATCCTTGCTTATTGTTCAAATGGCTCCTTACTTTCATTATTTGTTGACCTTATGTTTGTAAAATATTTTATTATGCATCAAAATGTCTGACAAATATATATTATTTCTTTCAAAATGTAATAGTGTTACGTGTGAATAAGGAGAGGCTTTTTTATTCTATAGATTGATTTGTTACTATTTGAAAGTGTATGATTGATTTAGGTAATAATTTGTAGTGTTATTATCGTTTAATTCTATCAAATAGGAAGTATGTTGTATTTTTTGATACGTATGCCTGGGGGGATAGTGAAGAAGAGGATGGAATGAGATTTACAGGATGCAACCTGCCGCAGACGATGCGGACTCGCCTGTGGCAGGAGATGTATGTGGTCAGGTTACACCTGCAATACCAGAATAAAGCGGTTGCCTTTTTTGTATTCGGGGTCTATGGACAGTGTACCGTTCATCTTCGAAGCGATTAGGGAGCAGATGGGTAATCCCAGTCCGTCTCCATCAGTCAGATCCTTGATTTCAGTAAAAGGCTTGAAGATCGCCATTTGCTTTTCGACAGGGATACCCGGACCGCTGTCGGTAACGATGAACTGACAGATATGGGCTCCTTTCTTCTTGAATTCCAGCTTGATTTTGCCTGATGTCGTGTAGATCGCCGCATTTCTCAGCAGGTGTAGCAAGATGCGTTGCAGCTGTTCGGCATTTGTCTTGATTTCGATCTTTGGGATATCAGCAGTGACTTCAACGTCCGGACGGACATCCTCTTTTACCTGTTCCATCACTTTCTCGCAGAAAGAGCTGACATTAAAAGATTGTGCTTCGTAGGTTTCCAGCAAGGAGTTTTTCAACAAAGAAAGTTCTTGTATATGGTTTCCGAACTGTTTTAGGGCATCGATACGGGCTTGTATGGCTTTTGCTTGTCTGGGTGCTGTGATTTGCAATCCGGCTACCGATTTGCTCATTTCGTCTAGTGTCGGTTCCATCTGCGCCGATATACTTTGGATGAATCCGGTCTGTTGTTCGCTGTGCTCGGTGATGGTCTGGATGATCTTCTTCAACTTCCGGTTCAGGAGTATGAAGCGTATGACCAGAAATGCCAGAAACGCCAATGCGGCAATTAGGATGGCGGCTAACGTGCAGAGCCCGGCGATGATATACTGCTTGGCTGATAGCTGGTCTTCTTTTTCCTGTATCGTTTGCAGGCTGCTGTCGTATTTTTGTTGCAGGGCACCCAATTTGTCCTCTGCGGTAAGCATTTTTACGGAATCGGTCCATACCATATATTTCTCGTAGGTTTGCTCCAGCAACGAGATATTATTGGCTTTGCGGGCAATTGCGATCAGATTTTGATAGCATTCGTCGATTTTGCCGTATTCCTTTTTCTCCCGGTATTGGCTGATGAGCTTGTTGAATGCTGCGTCTCCTTCTTTTTTCTGTTCGAAGATATAGAAATAATCGGTTTTTGTGTACAACAGTTCTTCGGTAAGTTCGGGATTGCCTGATTCTTCGGCCAAGTTGTCCAGCATGTTAAGCTGGAGCTGTGCTTGCGCGGTGTTTCTTAGCTTGATGTACATTTGTAGGCGCTCTTTTGTTATCCCAAAACGCAGGCCGTACAGTTTCTTTTGCTCTGCATGTTCCTGATTTGCCACTATCTGGCTCATTTGTCGGCAGAGGTCGAACGCTTCCTGATAGTAGTTCTCGCGGTGATAGAGGGATGCCGCCTGTGTACCGCATTCGATTGCCTGCGTTATTTTTCCTTCATTTGCGTAATCCTTGTATGCCTGGATATAAAGATAGCGGGCTTTCGTATAGTCTTTGTTCTCAAAGCTACTTTGTGCCTGTTGCTTGAATTTGTCCGCATTGTTTTGTGCCTGAAGGGAAACACAAAAACTGATAATGAGGGTGATAATGAAGTAGTAAATTCTCATAATTTGAATTTTAACGTTAGACAAATATATGCATTTCTTTGTAATAGGGAATATGAAAATGTGAGATTTCTTAGTCAAGAGCCAAGAGTCTTAGAGTTCTCTCGGCTTCTCTTCGTCCGAAGGAGTGGTAGTATCTCTCGTTTTCGGCAGGAGATTATTATCAAAATGACAATATGGGAAAGATAGTCGAGAAAGGATTTTTTTGGTGTGGTTGCTTGAGGATAAAAGAAAAAATGTATTTTTGCTACAAAACAAAAATGTAGCCCATGAAAGACATAACCTTTGTTGATCTGGAAGTAACGCTGAACACCTGCCGGGTAGTGGATATCGGAGCTGTCCGATCCGACAGAACTCCTTTTCATGAAAATTCCTTTGATAATCTGTTGCTTTTTTTGCATCAGGTACCTTATATTGGCGGGCATAATATATTAAAACATGACCTTTCTTATTTGAAACCTCAGTTTGAGAAAGCAGGCTGCCGACAACCGAAAATAATTGATACGCTCTATCTATCCTCGTTGCTGTTCCCGGAAAAACTGCATCATCAACTGTCCAAGGATGATAAGTTACAGGCTGATAAACCCAATAACCCGGTAAACGATTCGCTGAAATCGTTGTTGTTATTCGAGGAAGAACAAAACGCTTTTGAACGCTTGGATAGTATGCTGAAAATGATCTATTACGGGTTATTACATGATACGGATGAGTTCGGCGGCTTTTTTGATTACATAGATTATGCACCGGATATTCTGGATGATTTATCGGGTAGTATCCTTGAGCGTTTCAGTAAAGACATCTGTATATCTTCTCCGCTTGCTGAATTGATCACCTCTTATCCGGTGGAATTGGCTTATGGCCTGTCTTTGATTAATTGTTGGAATAGCAGTTCCGGCATTCCGCTTTGGGTATTGCATAATTACCCGAAGGTAGGATGGGTGATGGAGCGTTTGCGGGATACGCCTTGTGAAAATAACGAATGTGCTTATTGCAGAGGAGCATTTAACGGTAAGGAAGGACTGAAATATTTTTTCAAATATGATTCGTTCCGTACCTATGAAGGAGAAGATCTGCAGCAGAAAGCGGTGGAGGCTGCGATTGAAGGAGAATCTCTTTTGGCTGTTTTTCCGACAGGCGGAGGAAAATCCATCACATTCCAGCTCCCGGCTTTGATGAGCGGTAAACGGATAAAAGGACTTACTGTCGTTATCTCTCCCTTGCAATCCCTGATGAAGGACCAAGTGGATAACCTGTGGAAAAATGAAATCATGGATGTTGTTACCATCAACGGGATGTTAGACCCGGTGGAACGTGCCCATGCTATCCAAAGGGTGGAAGAAGGGTCGGTTTCTATCTTGTATATATCGCGGGAGTCGTTTCGTTCGAAAACGATAGAACGGTTGTTGGTCGGGCGGAAAGTGGTTCGTTTCGTTATTGACGAGGCACACTGTTTCTCAGCTTGGGGACAGGATTTCCGTGTGGATTATCTATATATAGGTGATTTCATACGTCTGTTACAGGAACAAAAAGGAGGGAAGCAGGCGATACCGGTGTCCTGTTTTACAGCCACTGCCAAGCAGAATGTAATACAAGATATCAAAGACTATTTTTTCGAAAAGCTAAATATACGCTTTAAAACATTTTGTTCGGGAAGTACCCGCAAAAATCTAAAATACAAAGTTTTCAAGGTAGAAAATGAAGATGAAAAATATGGACTGTTACGGAGTATCATTGAAGACCATGATTGTCCGGCTATAGTTTATGTTTCCCGTACCCGTACGGCAGCCAAAGTTGCCACGCGCTTGCAGCAGGATGGTTTTTCGGCCGGTACTTTTCACGGAAAGATGGAAACCCGGATGAAAACATCCAGTCAGAATGATTTCATAGACAATAAAATCCGGATAATGGTCGCTACCTCTGCTTTTGGAATGGGGGTCGACAAGAAAAATGTCGGTCTGGTGGTTCATTACGAGATATCGGATTCATTGGAAAATTATGTGCAGGAGGCTGGTAGAGCCGGACGTGACGAATCAATTGAGGCGGATTGTTACGTTCTTTTCAACGAAGAGGATCTGGACAAGCACTTCTATTTGCTAAACCAGACCAAACTGCGTATTAAAGAGATACAGCAGGTTTGGAAAGCAATTAAAGAACTTACCAGTTCCAGGATTTCGTTGTCAGCTCTTGAACTTGCCCGTAAAGCTGGTTGGAATGAAAATATTCTGGACGTGGAAACGCGTGTAACCACTGCAATAGCGGCGCTTGAGGAGGCCGGTTATATTCGGCGGGGGCAAAACAATCCGTGTGTTTTTGCTGATAGTATCCTTGCGAAAACAGCTCAGGAGGCTATCGATAGAATAACAGTCTCTCCACGTTTTGATGACACTCAAAAGGAAGAAGCGATACGTATCATCAAAAAATTAATTTCGACGAGAAGCCGCAAGCATGTAAATGGCGAGATCCCGGAATCTCGTATCGATTATATCTCGGACCATTTGGGGATATCCCGGCAAGAAGTGATGCTGGTCATTCGCTTGTTGCGGGAAGAGAATATTCTGGCAGACGCTTGTGACTTGACAGCTTATATAAAAAAAGGTGAAAACAGCAATCGTTCGCTTGAAACGGTCCTTCTTTACAACCGTCTTGATGAATATCTTTTATCCGTTTTTACCGCAAAAGAACAATCTTTCAATCTGAAAGAGCTACGGAAAGAAGCCGAGATCGAGACTGGAAAAAGTATTTCGCCAGATAAGCTAAACAGACTCCTTAATTTTTGGTCTGAAAAGAACTGGATCAAACGGATATACTTGGATAAAGCGCATAATTATGTCACGATTGCCCGTACCGGATCGGTCCTCGATCTGGAAGAACTGACGGAAGGGAGGCATCTCTTGTCTGATTTCATCATTCGTTATTTGTTTGAGAAAACAGGACAGTCCAGCGAGCTGGAACAGAGCGGAAATATTTTGGTCGAGTTTTCCATGCTTGAGCTGAAAGAGGCGTATGAGAAGGATGTCAGGAAACAATTGTTTGGGCATACCATTCGGATGGAAGACATTGAAGATACTCTTTTGTATCTTTCGCGGATAGAAGCCTTACAGATCGAAGGTGGCTTCTTGGTGTTATACAACCGATTGCAGATAGACAGATTGGTTCTGAATAATAAGATGCAATATAAACAGGATGATTATCATAAACTCGAACTGTTTTATGCCAATAAGATCCAGCAGATTAATATTGTCGGTGAATATGTACGGAAAATGCTTTCCGGTAATAGCGATGCATTGGAATTTGTTGACGACTATTTCCAACTGAATTATTCGTCATTCCTCCAAAAATATTTCCCTGGTAAACGGAGGGATGAGATTAACCGGAAAATGACGAATACCAAACTTCAGCGGTTATTGGGGAAATTGTCCGAAACACAATTGGAGATTGTCAAGGATGACCGTCCCGGTTCTATAGTCGTCATGGCGGGACCCGGAAGTGGAAAGACACGTGTACTTGTTCATAAACTGGCTTACTTGCTGTTGGAGGAAGATGTCAAGCACGAACAACTCTTGATGCTGACTTTTTCTCGTGTTGCTGCGAGCGAATTCAGACGACGGTTATGGGATTTGATAGGGACTGCTGCTGGTTATGTTGAGATCAAGACTTTCCACTCTTATTGTTTCGACCTGTTAGGGCTGCAAGGTTCTTTAGAAAAATCATCTTCCGTAATTATCGATGCCGTGGGAAAAATAGACAATGGGGAAGTAGAGATAAATCGTATTACAAAAACGGTTCTGGTGATTGATGAGGCGCAGGATATGACTGAAGACGAGTTTGCACTGGTGGAGGCGCTTATTCGTAAAAATGAGGACTTGAAGGTGGTCGCGGTAGGTGACGATGACCAGAATATTTACAGTTTCCGTCGTTCGAATTCCCGATATATGAGAAAGCTGGTCGATGAATACGGTGCTCGTACGCATGATTTGCTGGTCAATTTCCGAAGCAAAAAGTGTTTGGTTGAGTTTGCGAATCGTTTTTGGGAAACTATACCTGAAAGAATGAAGCAGTCGCGGATCATTTCTCACGACCAGGATGAAGGTGAGATCCGTATCGTTCAATACCAGTCGCCGAATATGGTTATACCATTGGTGCAGGATATTTGTGCAACCCCTCTAATCGGAACGACCTGCGTATTGACTCAGACAAACTGGGAAGCGATACAGGTTGCCTGTTTGTTGAAAGATAAACGTATGCCAGTCCGTTTGATTCAGTCGAACGAGGGTTTCCGTCTGTGCGATATGGATGAGATGCGTTTCTTCAACCGGATTTTAGGATCGCAAGCGGAGGTTCATCTGATAGATGAAGTATGCTGGGCTGAGGCAAAACAAGCTATTAAAAATGAATATTGTGAAGCTGCTTCTTGGGAAATTTGCCGGGGGATTATTCAGAATTTCGAACAACTTTATCCCTGTAAGTATCGTTCGGATTGGGAAACGTATCTGTTTGAATCGAAGCTGGAAGATTTCTATGCCGTTCGGGGAGAAACTATCGTTGTTTCTACGATTCACAAGGCAAAAGGGAAAGAGTTTGATAATGTCTTTCTGCTTTTAAACGATAATAGGGATTTATTAGGGGATAATCAGCCTGTCACGGATGAAAAGAGACGTGAGATTTATGTAGCACTCACACGTGCCAAAAATAAGTTATCGATCCATTTGAATAGCTATTATCCGGAAATTTTCGGCAATGAGGAAAAAATTATCCGGTTCGATAAGGCTTATTATCCGATGCCGGAACGTTTACTGTTCTTGCTTACGCATCGCGATGTATGGTTGGATTTTTTCAAAGATGCAAGGAGGCAGGAGTCGATTGGAAATCTGAAAAGTGGCATGCCATTGCGGTTGATGGAGGGCGGTTGTTGCGATTCGTCGGATAAGGAAGTTGTCCGTTTTTCAAACAGTTTCAAAAAAGAGATCGAGAAATGGCTGGATAAGGGATATGAACTGAAAGAGGCACGCGTTAATTTTGTCGTGTATTGGAAAAAAACGGGAGAAGAAGAGGAGGTAAAAGTTCTTTTACCGGAAATAGTGTTGGTAAAGGTGAGAAACTTAAATGTTTCGGAATTGATGATTTTATAAATGTGGAGGATGATATGAAAATACTGGAAACGGAACGATTGTTATTACGGGGATTGGAACAAGGAGATTTTAAGGATGTGTGCAAACTGTTGCAGGACGATGAAGTCATGTATGCCTATGAAGGGGCATTCAACGATCAGGAAGTGCAAAACTGGCTGGATAGGCAGTTCGGACGGTACCGGCACGACGGCTTCGGTTTATGGGGAGTGGTTGAGAAAGGTAGCAACGAACTAATTGGGCAGTGTGGTATTACTTATCAGGAATTTGACGGAAAACGAGTCCCTGAAATCGGTTACCTTTTTAGAAAGGAGTTTTGGCATAAGGGCTTTGCTATCGAAGCTGCTGTCGCTTGTCGGGAGTATGCTTTCCATACGCTTGGTTTCGAAGAGGTCTATTCGATCATACGGGATACCAATATTGCTTCCCAAAAAGTAGCGCGGCGCAATAGCATGCAAAAAGTGGCAACCTTCATAAAGCATTACCGAGGGGTGGACATGCCGCATTTTGTTTATAAAGTCAGTTTGTGTAAATGAGAAATCCAAAAGCGATTTCCCAGAACAAAATCGCTCTGATAATGATTATATAAAAAAGCCTTTTGCTTTCTTACGATCCGTATGTGATGAAAGGACTTTTTCTTTTTATTTGGTAGATTTGTTGAAAGAATATTGTTTTATAGAATAATTTAACTAAATGGTAGATAAAATGATTATTTCTATTAATGTGTCAAATAAACTTCGTTTATATGAACATTATGTAATATAATGTAAGTATCTTTGCAGTCGGAATAAACAAGATAGAACCAAATGGAAGTACTTAAACACGAGTGTGGAGTCGCCATGGTCCGGTTACTAAAGCCTTTGGAATATTATCATCAGAAGTATGGAACCTGGATGTATGGGCTCAATAAGCTCTATTTGTTGATGGAAAAGCAGCATAACCGCGGTCAAGAAGGAGCCGGTTTAGCATGCGTCAAGTTGGAAGCTAGTCCCGGCGAAGAATATATGTTTCGGGAAAGAGCATTAGGCACAGAAGCCATTACCGAGATATTCGCAGCCGTTCATGAGTATTACAAGGATTTGCCGCCCGACAAACTGAATGATCCGCTTTTTGCTAAAACAAACCTTCCCTTTGCAGGAGAGCTTTATATGGGACACCTGCGTTACAGTACGACCGGGAAATCCGGTATTTCCTATGTCCATCCTTTTTTACGCCGTAACAACTGGAGAGCCAAGAACCTTGCTCTTTGCGGTAATTTCAATCTTACTAACGTACAGGATATTTTTGAAGAGATAACAGCCATCGGCCAGCATCCGCGTGCCTATGCCGACACTTTCATCATGCTAGAACAGGTGGGGCACCGTCTGGACCGTGAGGTCGAACGCCTGTACCGGAAGTACGAAGCCGAAGGGCTGAAAGGAATGAATATCACCCATGCGATCGAGGCAAATGTCGACCTGTCGAATGTCCTGAAACGTTGTGCCCCGCAATGGGACGGTGGTTTCGTGATCTGCGGACTGACCGGGAGCGGCGAATCTTTCAGCGTGCGCGATCCTTGGGGCATCCGTCCGGCGTTTTACTATGCCGATGACGAGATTGTGATCTTGGCAAGCGAACGTCCAGTAATCCAGACGGCCATGAATGTGCCTGCCGAAGATGTGCATGAACTGAAAAGGGGAGAGGCGCTGATCATCAACAAGCAAGGTGACTGGCATACCTCGCAGATTATGGAGCCGAAGGAGAATAAGGCATGCTCGTTCGAACGTATTTACTTCTCGCGTGGAAGCGATCGGGATATTTACCGCGAACGGAAACGGTTGGGTGAAAATCTTGTACCTGCAGTCCTGAAGGCTGTGGACAACGATCTGAACCATACGGTCTTTTCCTTTATCCCGAATACGGCGGAGGTTGCTTACTTCGGATTGCAGGAGGGCATGAACGAATATTTGAACAAGAAGAAAAAAGAATGGATCGCCGATCGTAGCCACCTGCTTCAGGAGGAAGAACTGGAACAAATCCTGTCCATGCGTGTTAGGTGTGAAAAAGTAGCGATCAAGGATATAAAATTGCGTACATTTATTGCTGAGGGAAACAGTCGTAACGATCTGGCTGCCCATGTGTACGATATCACGTACGGAAGCGTCGTGCCTTTCGAGGACAATCTGGTCGTGATCGACGACAGTATCGTGCGCGGTACGACACTCCGGCAGAGTATCATCGGTATTTTGGACCGCCTGAATCCGAAGAAGATCGTGGTGGTCAGCTCGTCTCCGCAGGTGCGCTATCCGGACTATTACGGTATTGATATGTCTCGTATGAGCGAATTTATCGCGTTCAAGGCTGCCGTGGCACTTTTAGTGGACAAGGGGATGGAATCCGTTCTGCTCGATGCCTATAAGAAAGCCAAGCGGCAGCAGGTTATGCCGTGCGATGCGACCGTAAATTGCGTGAAGGAGATTTATGCGTCTTTCACCGACGAGGAAATTTCGGCCAAGATGGTGGAACTGCTTACCCCCGTAGGAACACGTGCGAAGGTGGAGATTGTCTACCAGACACTCGAAGGGTTACATGCCGCTTGTCCTGATCATCCGGGCGACTGGTATTTCTCCGGTGATTATCCGACACCTGGTGGTGTACGAATGGTGAACGAAGCGTTCATTCATTATATGGAAGAGGAATATTGGGGAATTGAAAAATGATAATTGAATATTGAAAATGACAAGAAAAACAGCAACATTGGTCTTAGACGACGGAAGCATGTTTCACGGCTTCTCTTTTGGTTTTGACAAGGCAGTGGCCGGCGAAGTGGTGTTCAACACTGCTATGACCGGTTATCCCGAAAGTCTTACCGACCCTTCGTATGCCGGGCAGTTGATGGTTCTGACTTATCCGCTGGTCGGAAACTACGGGGTGCCTCCTTTCTCTATCGAAGAGAACGGCTTGCCTACCTTCATGGAGAGTGAGAAAATTCATGCGGAGGCGATTATCGTGAGTGACTATAGTGAAGAGTATAGCCACTGGAATGCTGTGGAAAGCCTTGGTGACTGGTTGAAACGTGAGAAGATTCCCGGAATCACCGGCATCGATACCCGTGCGCTGACAAAAAAGATACGAGAGCACGGGGTAATGATGGGACGTATCGTTATCGGTACCGCCGATAAAGAAGGTGAAAGTGGAGGGGAAATACCGGATTACGGTAGCATCAATTATGTGGATCGTGTTTCTTGCAAAGACATTGTCGCCTACTTACCTGACGGGATCACCACCCATTACCCTGTAGGCTTCGACAACTTTCAATTTTCAACTTTCAACTCTCAACTCTTGAAGCGTGTTGTGCTTCTCGATTGTGGTGTGAAAGCCAATATCATCCGTAACCTTTTGAAGCGGAATGTAGTGGTGATACGTGTTCCCTGGAACTATGATTTCAATCATTTGGAATACGACGGGCTTTTCCTTTCGAACGGCCCTGGCGATCCCAATACTTGCGATGTTGCTGTCCGGAATATCCGCAAGGCATTGGATGGGGACAAACCGATCTGTGGCATTTGCATGGGAAACCAGTTGCTTGCCAAAGCAGGCGGTGCTTCGATCTATAAACTGAAGTATGGCCACCGCAGCCATAACCAGCCGGTGCGTATGGTGGGGACGGAGAAGTGTTTTATCACCTCCCAGAATCACGGCTACGCAGTGGATAATGACACATTGGGGGCTGACTGGGAACCGCTCTTTGTCAATATGAACGACGGGACAAACGAAGGAATCCGGCATAAGACGAAGCCTTTCTTTTCTTCCCAGTTCCATCCCGAAGCATGTAGCGGACCGACCGATACGGAGTTTATCTTCGATAAGTTTGTCGATTTGCTTTAGGAATTGGGACGACAGATCTAAAAATGTTAACGAATAAAAGAGTCTGAAAATGAAAGAAGATATAAAGAAAGTCCTGATACTCGGTTCCGGCGCCCTAAAGATCGGTGAAGCGGGAGAATTCGACTATTCAGGTAGCCAGGCTTTGAAAGCCATCAAGGAGGAGGGAATCCAGACAGTGCTTATCAATCCGAACATCGCTACGGTACAGACTTCGGAAGGAGTGGCAGATACCGTTTATTTCCTGCCCGTCACTCCCTTCTTTGTCGAAAAGGTGATCGCCAAAGAACGTCCGGATGGCATCCTGCTCGCTTTTGGAGGCCAGACGGCGTTGAACTGCGGTGTGGCGCTTTACCAGAGTGGTGTGCTGGAAAAATATAACGTCCGTGTACTCGGTACTCCGGTACAGGCAATCATGGATACGGAGGATCGCGAACTCTTCGTCCGCAAACTCGACGAGATCGGTGTGAAGACGATCAAGAGCGAAGCGGTGGAAAATGCCGAAGATGCCCGCCGGGCTGCTGCCGAGTTAGGCTATCCGGTGATTGTCCGTGCCGCTTATGCTTTGGGCGGCCTCGGCTCCGGCTTCTGCGACAATGAGGAGGAACTGGATGTACTGGTTGAAAAAGCCTTCTCTTTCTCTTCTCAAGTGTTGGTGGAAAAGAGTTTGAAGGGATGGAAAGAAGTGGAATATGAGGTGGTGCGCGACCGTTTCGACAACTGTATCACGGTCTGCAACATGGAGAACTTCGACCCGTTGGGTATCCATACCGGCGAAAGCATTGTGATCGCTCCCTCACAGACACTGACCAACAGCGAGTATCATAAACTTCGTGAACTGGCTATCCGGATCATTCGTCATATCGGTATCGTGGGCGAATGTAACGTGCAATATGCTTTCGATCCGGAGAGCGAAGACTACCGCGTGATCGAAGTGAATGCCCGTCTTTCCCGTTCGTCTGCGCTGGCCTCTAAAGCAACCGGTTATCCGTTGGCTTTCGTCGCAGCCAAGTTGGGACTGGGTTACGGCCTTTTTGATTTGAAAAACTCGGTGACGAAGACGACAAGTGCTTTCTTCGAACCGGCTCTCGACTATGTGGTCTGCAAGATCCCGCGCTGGGATTTGGGTAAGTTTCATGGTGTGGCTCGTGAGTTGGGGTCGAGCATGAAATCTGTGGGCGAGGTGATGGCGATCGGGCGCACCTTCGAAGAGGCGATCCAAAAAGGGTTGCGTATGATCGGACAGGGCATGCATGGTTTCGTGGAAAACAAGGAGCTGGTGATAACCGACATCGACAAGGCACTCCATGAACCGACCGACACCCGTATCTTCGTTATCTCCAAAGCGTTCCGTGCCGGATATACCATCGATCAGATACACGAACTGACCAAGATAGACCGGTGGTTCCTACAAAAACTCTACGGAATCATGTGTACCTCCAAGGAGTTGCATAAATTGACAATTGACAATGGACAATTGGCAATTAAAAAAGAATATCGCAATCCTGATAATTGTCAATCGTCCATAGTCTATAGTTCATTGCTTCGCAAGGCGAAACGGCAAGGTTTCTCCGATTTTCAGATAGCTCGCGCCTTCGGCCTTGAGGGAAATATAGAAAAAGGTATGATGCAGATCCGCCAGTTTCGTAAGGAACACGGCATCGTTCCGGTAGTGAAACAGATCGATACGCTGGCTGCTGAATACCCGGCGCAGACGAACTATCTGTATCTGACCTATAGCGGTACGGAAAACGACGTGCAGTATCAGGGTGACCACCGTTCCATCGTCGTGCTGGGTTCCGGCGCTTACCGGATCGGCAGTTCGGTCGAGTTCGACTGGTGTGGCGTGCAGGCGTTGGAAACGATCCGTAAGGAAGGTTGGCGTTCAGTGATGATCAACTACAATCCCGAAACAGTTTCGACCGACTATGATATGTGTGACCGCCTTTACTTCGATGAACTGACCTTCGAGCGTGTGATGGATATCCTCGAACTGGAAAATCCGCACGGCGTGATTGTCTCGACAGGCGGCCAGATACCCAATAACCTGGCGATGCGTCTGGACGAGCAGCATGTCAATATCTTGGGGACATCCGCCAAGAGTATCGACAATGCCGAAGATCGCGAGAAATTTTCCGCCATGCTGGACCGCATCGGTGTAGACCAGCCGCGTTGGAAAGAGCTTTCGTCGATGGAAGATATCAACGAGTTTGTGGCTGAGGTGGGTTTTCCGGTCTTGGTTCGTCCGAGTTATGTGCTGAGTGGCGCCGCCATGAATGTCTGCTCCAACCAGGAAGAACTCGAACGCTTCTTGCAGCTGGCAGCCAACGTGTCGCAGAAACATCCGGTCGTTGTCAGCCAGTTCATCGAACATGCCAAGGAAGTGGAAATGGATGCTGTAGCCGATAAGGGTGAGATCGTCATGTATGCAATCTCCGAACATATCGAGTTTGCCGGTGTGCATTCCGGCGATGCAACTATCCAGTTTCCCGCACAAAAGCTGTATGTTGAAACGGTCCGCCGCATCAAGCGTATCAGCAAGCAGATCGCAAAAGAGCTGAATATCTCTGGTCCGTTCAACATCCAATATCTGGCGAAAGGCAACGAGATCAAGGTGATCGAATGTAACCTTCGCGCGAGCCGTTCCTTTCCTTTCGTCAGCAAAGTATTGAAGATTAACTTTATTGAACTGGCCACTCGCATCATGTTAGGTTTGCCTGTCGAGAAACCTAATAAGAACGAATTCGATCTGGATTATGTAGGTATCAAAGCCTCGCAGTTCTCCTTCAACCGCTTGCAGAAAGCTGACCCTGTCTTAGGGGTCGACATGGCTTCGACAGGCGAGGTCGGATGTATCGGCGACGATGTTTCCGAAGCTGTCCTGAAGAGCATGCTTTCCGTTGGCCTCCGTATCCCTGAAAAGAATATCCTGCTCTCGACGGGTACGCCGAAACAGAAAGTGGCCATGTTGGATGCCGCCAAGATGCTGGCTGCAAAAGGCTACAACCTCTTCGCCACAGGCGGGACGCACCGTTTCCTCGAAGAAAACGGCATTCCCAGCACGCAGGTCTACTGGCCGAGCGAGGAGGGCAAAGAACCGCAAGCACTCACCATGCTCCACGAAAAGAAGATCGACATGGTTGTAAATATCCCGCGCGACCTTTCAGCCGGTGAGTTGGACAATGGCTACAAGATCCGCCGTGCCGCCATCGACCTGAATGTCCCGCTCATCACGAATGCCCGTCTGGCAAGCGCCTTTATCGAAGCGTTCTGTACCCTGGGCATGGATGATATTCGGATACGGAGTTGGCAAGAGTATAAATGATGATTTGTCGGCGTGCTTATAGCAACAATGTCTTAGGTAGCGACAATGTCTTAGGGCTTGCCTCGTGCCGCAGATTCTCTTTTGCCGTCTGCTTCAGCAGACGGATAGATGATTGTTCCGGCTTTGCCGGTTCCTCTGTGGGTTTTAACCCCTTTAAATATAAACCATAAAAGGGGCTAAAGCCCACAGAGGAAGAGGCTGATGGAGCTTGGGGATTGCCGATACCGCCTATTATAATAGGTATAGGTATCGGCCATCCTAAAAGAAAGCGGAGCTTTCTAAGAAAGGCCTAAGCGGACGGGCGTCAAGCGGAGGGTAAAGACGAAGCGTCCGGAGCCTGCGCTGCCTGAGCGAAGCGAGTTTCGCAGGCGACAGCGTAGTCTTTGCCCGAAGTAGCCTGGACGGTTAAGCCTTGATCTTTTGGTTACTTTTGGATCAAGCCAAAAGTAACCAAAATAATTATTACATTTGTGGTAATTAAAATAAACCAATATGAAGATAGGATTATTTATCCCCTGTTATATCAATGCGGTATATCCGGAAGTTGGTGTTGCTTCCTATAAATTATTGAAAAGTCTCGGGTTGGATGTGGATTATCCGTTAGACCAGACTTGTTGTGGCCAGCCAATGGCAAATGCCGGATTCGAGCATGAATCGGCAGGGTTGGCGCTGCGTATGGAAGAACTGTTCCGTTCGTACGATTATGTGGTTGGCCCTTCTGCCAGTTGTGTCGCTTTCGTGAAAGAGAATCATCCCGGTATTCTGGAAAAGGCAGGTCATGTGTGTATGAACAGCAAGAAGATTTATGATATCTGCGAGTTCCTGCACGATATTGTGAAGGTCAAGGAACTGAAAGCTGAATTTCCCCACAAGGTAAGCATTCACAATAGCTGTCACGGTGTGCGCGAGTTGCATCTTTCTTCTCCGAGTGAACGGAATATCCCGTATTTTTCTAAGTTGCGCGATCTCCTCTCTTTGGTGAAAGGCATTGAGATATTCGAACCGAAACGTATCGACGAGTGCTGTGGGTTCGGTGGCATGTTTGCGATTGAGGAACCCGAAGTGTCCGTCTGTATGGGACGAGATAAGGTGAAGGACCACATGAGCACAGGAGCCGAGTATATCACCGGTGCCGACAGTTCCTGCCTGATGCATATGGAAGGCGTGATCAAGCGTGACAACCTTCCGATCAAAACGATTCATATTGTTGAAATATTAGCCTCCGGATTATGAGCACGAAACATTCAAAAGCGGCTGCCCGCTTCATCGGGAACCGCAAGCAGGAAGCCTGGCACGACGAAACCCTCTGGATGGTCCGTGTCAAACGGGATAAAATGAGCCATTCGCTTCCCGAATGGGAACGCTTGCGTGAACTGGCTTGTGAGATCAAACTTTATTCGAACAGCCATTTGGATGTCCTTTTGGAAGAGTTCGAGAAGAACGCCACGGCCAACGGAGCGATTGTCCATTGGGCGAAAGACGCGGCGGAACATAATGCGATCGTCGAGGAAATCCTGCAACAGCACAAGGCGCATACGCTGATAAAGAGCAAATCCATGTTGACAGAAGAGTGTGGTATGAACGATTACCTGTTCGGAAAAGGTTACGATATAATCGAGAGCGACCTCGGCGAACGTATCCTTCAATGGATGAAACTTCATCCCAGCCATATCGTGATGCCCGCTATCCATATCAAGCGGCAGGAGGTGGGCGAGATGATGGAGCGCGTGTTAGGTACGGAAAAAGGCAATTCCGACCCGACCTATCTGACGCATGCCGTCCGCAAAAATATGCGTGAGAAATTCCTGACAGCCGATGTTGCTATGACGGGAGCTAACTTTGCAGTTGCTTCGACTGGAGAGATAGTGGTCTGCACCAACGAGGGGAATGCAGATATGGGAACTTCTTTCCCGAATGTTCACATTGCGACGTTCGGAATGGAGAAGATCGTGCCGGATCGGGACTCGTTAGGTGTCTTCACCCGCCTGCTGGCACGCTCCGGCACGGGGCAGCCGATCACTTCCTACACTTCTCACTATTGTAAACCGAAAGAAGGAGGTGAGTTTCATATCATCATAGTCGATAACGGGCGGAGTGATATCCTGGCATGTCCCGATCATATCCGTACGCTGAACTGCATCCGTTGTGGCGAGTGTATGAATACTTGTCCGGTCTATCGCCGTAGCGGTGGTTATTCCTATACATATTTTATACCCGGCCCGATTGGGATCAATCTAGGGATGCTGAAAGATCCGGTGAAATATTCGGACAATGTTTCTGCCTGTTCGTTGTGCCTCTCTTGCTCGAATGTTTGCCCGGTCAAGATAGACCTCGGCGAACAGATCTATCGCTGGCGTCAGGACTTGGATAAGATAGGGAAAGCGAGTACGGAGAAAAAGATTATGTCCGGCGGCATGAAGTTCCTGATGGAACGTCCGAAACTGTTCAATACGGCTTTGAAGTTTGCCCCGGTAGTCAATAACATGCCTCGTTTTATGATCTACAACGCTTTGAATGCATGGGGGAAGGGCCGTGAACTGCCAGCTTTTGCCAAGCAGTCGTTCAATGAAATGTGGAAAAGTAACAAGATAAAATAATGTAGGGGTGAAGTATGCTTGCCCTTAAAATGATACGACAATGAGTAGCAAAAACGATATATTATCTGCTATCCGTCGTCACACCGGCAAACGTTACGATATGCCGGAACTGACGCTGGATGCCATCACTTACGAAGATAAAATCCTCCAGTTTACCGACTCTCTGAAAGCTGCTGGGGGGCAAGTCGTCCTGATGCAGCCTGGAGACGATATCAACGATATTATTCGTCACCATTTTCCTGATGCAATCCGTATCGCCTCCAATCTGTCCAGTATCACCTGTGCCACCTTTAATCCGGACGATCTCGACGATCCTCGTGAGTTGGACAATACAGACCTTGCCATCGTGGAAGGCCATTTTGGTGTAGCCGAGAACGGGGCTGTCTGGATTACCCGCCAGGTAAAGCATAAGGCATTGTATTTTATCTCCAACAGCCTGGTTATGCTGATAGACCGCAATTCGATCGTGAACAATATGCATGAAGCCTATAAACGGACGGAAAACATGACATATGATTTCGGTGCTTTTATCTCAGGCCCCTCTAAAACAGCTGATATAGAACAGGCTCTTGTATTGGGTGCACATGGCCCGGTCAAGGTATTGGTTGTGTTGAAATAGGATGTGTTCCCGTAAATAGCTGAAAAAACAGGGTAACGCAGATCTTGCCAATTGGGTGGATTTGCGTTACTCTATATGTCCTGTTGTTATTAATCTACATTTCGTTTGTTAAACAACGAAGCGATCCATAACATCAGAATGGCTCCGACTGTCGCCGTAATCAGACTGCCGATAATACCGGAAGCTGCAATTCCGAGTAATCCGAATACCCAGCCGCCCAATACACCGCCGGCTATTCCCAAAATCAGATTGATTATTACTCCGAAGCCACCGCCCCGCATGATTTTACCGGTCAGAAAGCCGGCTGCTATACCTATGATAATGTACCATAAAAATCCCATAGCTTTTAAATTTTATGTTGTTATTGTATATATAACCGCTCATGGAGGCATGAAGTTTATTGCAGTAAAGGATTCCTTTTTCAAAACACCGGTGTTTTGAAAACGAAACATATATGTTTTGCATTCAAAACATATATGCTTTGAAAAGGGCTGTCATTGCAATCGCTTAAACCTGTTTTCCCATTTGATAGGCATCTTTCATGGCGGGATTTCCGTTGATCTCTCCTTTGTGCCAAACGCCTAATCCGAACACGGTTCCTTTTATTACGGGATCTTCCAGGCAGTCCAGGAATCCCTGGAAAGTGTCGATCGTGCGGAGCATTTTCTTACGGTCGTCTTCGGCTGCCGTTACGATGAAATAAAATTCCTTGCCGTTCATCTCCGTGTATCTTCCACAGCAGCGGTCTATCAGGGTTTTCATTTGAGCGCTTATTGTGTAGAAATAGACTGGGGTAGCCATTACGATCACATCGGCATCCACCATTTTTTCGATGATTTCTGCCGCGTCGTCTTTTTGAGGGCATGGCTTCTGGTACAGACTGCATGTACTGCATCCCGTACAGTAATGGATTGTTTTGTCTCTCAGGAAAATCTTTTCCACTTCATGATTGCTTTCTGCCGCACCACGCATAAATTCGTCACAGAGCGTGTCTGAGTTGCCGCCTCGGCGGGGACTGGATGATAAGATCAATACTTTTTTTGCCATACTTGTATATTAGTTTAAATCGCTATTAAAAATGTTCCGGAGGAACAGATACAAAGTTACTGTGACAGGTTGGTTCGGATTGTATATGAATTACGGGGATAAGTACCATTTTTACAGGATAAGGGTATACATCCTGATTTTTGGTCAACGGACAGGCGTGTAGTCTATCTCGGACTCTTCGTCCGTCGCTTCGAGCTTGAATATGACAGGGCGTAATCCGTCATTGCAACTGCAGATGGCAACTCCCGGTTTTCTGATCCAGTCTCCATAATAGAATACTTCTTTTCCAGCACCATGTGACAACGCAAAAGCATATTGGTAAATCGCTTTCCAAGCCTCGTCACAAAAACCTTCCGGCTTGGCATAATCAGCATAAAAAACTTGTCCTTCTTTCAGCATGGGGCAGGCGGTCAGTCCTTCGGCGCCGTATTCGCGGGCCAGTTGTTCATCTAAAGTAGTTTTTAATACCGTAATCTTGACTTTTTTCATCTGATATGTTTTTTGATGGTTTAACAATGAAAATCTGAATCAGAACAGGAAACCGAGTGAGAAACTCATTATGTTTGTTCGTTTTTCAATGTTGAGAGTCCCTTTCTGGTTGGCCTCGGTACCTATCTCACGGAAATCGGAAGCTACCTCGTTCAAACCGAATTCATAACTGAAGTCAAGAAACAGACGCCAGATACTGACTCCCAGCCCGGCGGCTATGCTGATGCCGAAAGGGGTATTGTCGTCTTCAAACTCGCGGGGTCTGTCTGTCATATCTGTACTGTAGCGCGTTTTGTAGTTGTATTTGATATTGGGGCCGAACATCATGCTTAATGCGTACGGACCTTCTTTTACCAGATAATAACCGATCATCACCGGAACTTCGAGCGTGGCGGACTTATAAGTAATCCGGTTCTTGCCGATAGGCATTTGGGTGTTTGTCCCGTCAGGCAGGCTGTTTTCCGTCTGTGGTATGTTGAAACGTATGTCACCTTCCGTATATTGCCATGCCAAGCTGGGTTGAATATAGAAACGATCGATATTGACTCGTGCAAACACAGCTGCTTGGTAACCTACCTTATATTGCAGACGTATGTCTTCCATCTCCTGATTGTCTATCGTCAACGATTTGACAATCGGGAGCGCGGCATTGACTCCGACTTTTCCTCCCCAGTTGAATGTCTTGTCTTCGATCTTGATAAACTTCTGGGCGTTGGCCGAGAAACAGAATGGAAGTATCAGCAATATAAGGTAAATTTTCTTCATGACTATTTTTTCTTTCTGACCGACCAGCCGAATTTACCGACAAAGTCGCCCAATCCGTAATATTTGCCATGTGAATAAGCCAGCAGGTCAGCACGCTGCATATCGAAAGCTCCCGTTTCCGGGTCCAGATATTTGTCGTCGGCCTGCACGTTTACCACATCGGCGATAAACATGTCATGGCTGCCTAATGCCATTACTTCTTTTACCCGGCATTCTATGCAGAGCGGGCATTCTTCGATGATTGGAGCATTTACGACTGAGGCTTTTCCTGGCGTCAGTTTCATCTCTTCGAACTTAGTATGATCTTTGCCGGAATTGACACCACACCAGTCTGTTGCGTATGCTAAAGAGCGGGTTGTCAGGTTAATCACAAATTCCATGTTCTTTTTCAAGATCGGGTAGGAGTGACGTTCCGGACGGACGGAGATATAACACATCGGTGGGTTAGTACATATCGTACCCACCCACGCGACAGTGATAATATTGTATTCTGAAGGCTCAGAGCCGCAACTAACCATTACTGCTGGCAGCGGATAGATCATCGTGCCGGGCTTCCAGTCGTGTTTCATGACAATTGATAATTGACAATGGGCAATTAAAAGACTGCGACAAATAATTGTCGATTGTCCATTGTCGATTGTTAATTATTTAACGATGATGTCTTCTTTATTAATCTTACGTTCGCAATAATGGCATCTGATCGTACCCTTTTCTTTGTCGATTACATCGAAACGAGTCGGCATTGGTTCATTATTGGTAATACATTTCGGATTGTTGCATTTTACGAGCCCTACCAGTTCGTCTGGTAAGGTAACGGTCTTTTTCTCCACCACTTCGTAATCGCGGATAATGTTCAGGATCACGTTTGGGGCGATCAGGGCGATGCGGTTGATCTCTTCGTCACAGAAGAACTTGTCGGAGATTTTGATCATGCCTTTACTGCCCATTTTATTGCTGTGGAAATTGTTGCCGATCGTAATCGTATTGTCCATGTTTTCCAGCCCCAGTAATTTGGCTACTTTAAACAACTGGCTGGGGGGAATATGATCAATGGCAGTACCGTTCTCTAAAGCGGCGACCTGCAATTCTTTTTTCTTTTCTGCTGACATAACTTTTGATAATTGAAAATTGATAATTGAAAGTTGAAAATCAGGAAACGGGATTCTTAATCTTCAACGGAAATGCCCAACACTTCGCAGATGATGGCTTGACGGGCGAACAGTCCGTTGCGTGCCTGCTGGATATAATAGGCTTTCGGATTATCGTCCACATCATAAGCGATTTCGTTCACGCGAGGCAGCGGATGCAGGATGCGCAAGTTCTCGCGACTGTTTTTCAGCATGTCATTCTTCAGTATATACACATTCTTTACACGTTCGTATTCTTCGAGGTCGGTGAAACGTTCGCGTTGTACACGAGTCATGTACAGAATATCCGTCTGGTTGATGATGTCTTCCGTAAATTCGGTATATTCGTTGTATTTGATGCCATGTTTGTCGCAGAAGTTTTTCTGTTCGTCCGGCATGCGGAGTTCGTTTGGTGCGATAAAGTTGAATGTCGGGTTGAAATGAGACATACCTACTATCAGTGAGTGTACGGTACGTCCGTATTTCAGGTCGCCTACCATTGTGATGTTGAGATCGGTCAGCTTGCCTTGTGTCTTTTGAATGGAATAGAGGTCCAGCATTGTCTGGGAGGGATGCTGGTTTGCTCCGTCACCGGCATTGATGATAGGCACGTCCGTAACCTCCGATGCATAACGGGCGGCGCCTTCCAAATGGTGGCGCATAATGATAAGATCGACGTAGTTGCTTACCATCAGGATGGTATCTTTCAGTGTTTCGCCTTTGGAGGAACTAGTCGTGGAAGCGTCGGAGAAACCGATCACACGGCCGCCCAACCGGTTCACCGCAGTTTCGAAACTCAGACGTGTGCGGGTGGAGGGTTCGAAGAACAAGGTCGCTGCAACTTTGCCTTCCAGTACCTTACGGTTCGGATTTGCTTCAAACTTCCTGGCGTTATCCAGAATACGAAGAATGTCCTCTTTGGAGCATTGATCGATAGAAACTAAACTTTTACTTTTCATTGTTGTGTATATTCTGTCTTATGCCCACAAAAGTATAAAAAAATGAATAGACAATGTCATGGCTCCGCTTATTTTTCATTTGATAAAAAAGGACCTGTTTCGTTGAAGTTTGGATACTTTTTCTGAAACAGGTCCTATGGAATAGGTAAAAGGTCCGGTTTAGAAGGTTTTTGGCTTTTATGGATAAAAAATGTTTTCTTATTCTCTACCGCCGCCTAAAGCTTGATAAAGGTTGATCACGCTTTGTATCTCGGTGAACCGGTTAGCTGTTTGTGACAGCTGTGCACTCAACAAGGACTGGCGGGCGGTCAGCACTTCCAGATAGGTCGTCGTACCATGTTCCATCAGCAACGAGGTGCTTTCCAATGCTTTTTCCAAGGATTGGATTTGCTTTTCGAACAAAAGGGTCTTGGCCTTGCTTGTCTGGCAGGCGACTAAAGCGTCGTTGACTTCGCTGCCGGCATTCAGCAAGGCTTGCTGGAAAGACAGGCTTGCTTCTTCCTGCTGTGCTTTGGCGATGCGGTATTGGGCCATGATCTGTCCTTTATTGAACAACGGTTGTGTGAGTGAGCCGACTGCCGAAGCCAGGAATTTGCCTGGATTGACGATCATACTCCCTGCCGAGTTGGTCCATCCGGCACTTCCACTCAGTACGATGGAAGGATAGAAAGCGGCACGAGCCTGGTTGGTCGCGTAAAATGCTTGTTCCAGCGAACGTTCGGCAGCACGTACATCGGGACGGTTCGATAACATTTGCATCGGTACGCCGACTGCTACGTCTTCCGGGAGCCGCTGGTCGGCCAGCTTTCCACGTTCGTAGCGGCGCGGTGTCTCAGCGAGCAATAGGGCGAGACTATTTTCGACTTGGTTGATCTGCTCTTTCAAGTCAAGAATGGAAGTCTGTACGCTGTAGTAAGCCGCTTCCATTTGGGAAGTGGCCGCCTCGTTAGCTAATCCGGCATCCATCAATGCACGGGTAGAAGCCACCGTCTCTTTCCAGGCTTCTTCTGTCTGTTGCGAAATGGCTAACTGTTCATCTAACATCAACAATGTATAGTATACGTTGGCGATCCCGGCGATCAACTGGGTACGCACAGCCTGCTGGTAGTCCTTGCTTTGGGCATACAGTGCTTTGGCCTGTTGCTTGGCATTGCGCAGACGTCCGAAGATGTCCAGTTCCCAACTGGCTGTGACTGGCAGCGTGTATGTCTTTGTCGCTTTCCCACCGTCGAAACTGCTGATCGTTCCTTGCGGGGAAAGTGCGAACGAAGGAAGGAAAGCAAGTTTTGCCGACATTAACGCCGCTTCCGCTTCCTCGATCTGCAATTGGGCGGACCGGAGATCGGTGTTGTTTTGTAACCCTTGTTCGATAAGAGCCTGTAACTGCGGGTCCGTAAAAAGTTCCCGCCAGTTCACATTACCGAAGTTGGTCGTATCATCGACAGCCACCTCTTCTCCGTACAGGTTGTCCGGAGTCGTCTCGGCCGGTTGATATTTGGTGTATATGCCGCAACTGCTCAACAGGGCGGTTGCGGTTGTTAATACGATTATTTTCTTCATACCTTATTTATTTTCATTGTTTAAACCGTCACGTTCGGTTTGGCTCTTTTGCTTTTCCAACGCAACTTGCATATCGGTTTCAACTTCCATCGGCGGACGGATTTTTTCTTGCATGTATTCGAAAATGATGTAGAATACCGGCACGACGAACAGTAATGCCAATGTCCCGACCGCCATACCGCCGACAACACCTGTTCCTAATGAACTGTTACCGTTGGCTCCGGCTCCGGATGCGAACATAAGCGGAAGCATACCGAAGATCATCGTAAGTACGGTCATCAAAATCGGACGTAAACGGGCTTGTGCGGCCGAATAAGCCGATTCGACGATCCCCATCCCTTTACGACGGCGTTCGATGGCGAACTCAGTAATCAAAATTGCCGTCTTGGCCAAAAGTCCGATCAACATGATTACACCGGTCTGCAAGTAGATGTTATTTTCCAATCCAAACAGTTTGGCAAACAGGAATGAACCCATCAAACCGAACGGAACAGACAGGATAACGGCCCAGGGCACAAGAAAACTTTCGTACAGACAAGCCAGAATCAAGTAGATAAGCAAGATACAGACCGCATAGATAAAGAGTGTCTGCGAGCCTCCCGTATTGGCCTCTTCACGTGCCATACCGCCATATTCGTACCCGTATCCTGTCGGCAGCATTTGGGCAGCCACTTCCTCGATGGCCTGTTGTACTTCACCCGTGGAATATCCCGGTGCCGGGTTCACATTGACCGTGATACAGCTAAAGAGGTTGAAACGATTGGATACTTCAGGTCCGAGTACCCGTTTCAGGGTTACGAACTGGCTGAGCGGAGCCATTTCCGTCCCGTTGCGGACGAACATGTTGTTCAGGGCTTGTTCGTCAAGACGATATTCAGGTGAGGCTTGTGACATCACACGGTATACTTTCCCGAATTGGTTGTAGTTGGAAACGTATGCACCACCACAATAGCTACCCAATACGTCGAGAACCATCGAAGGTGAAATGCCTGCCCGTTTACATTTGGCTGCATCCACATCGACCGATATCTGCGGGAAGTTCATTGCATAAGAAGTATAAGCCATTGCAACTTCTGGGCGCTGGTTTAAAGCTCCGATATACTGCATGGCGTTGCCGTAGAAAGTGCTCATATCTCCACCTGTACGGTCCTGCAAGTTCAACTCGATAGAGTTACCCAGACCGTAGCCCGGAATCATACCCGGCTGGAAGCAGAATATCTGCGCTTCTTTGATTTGGGCGAATTGTGCGTTTAGGCGGGCTACTACTGCGTCGGAAACATGTTCGGCCCCTTTTCTTTCATCCCAGTTTTTCAAACGGATGATTGCCATACCGTAGGAAGTACCTTGACCAGCCAGGAAGCCGTAGCCAGCTACGCGGGCGTAGTGTTCTACTTCGGGCGTGTTCTTCAGGATATTCTCTACTTTGTCCAGCACCTTGCCCGTTTCTTCCAATGTGCTACCCGGAGCAATGGCCACGTTTGCCATGATGGTCCCTTGGTCTTCTTGCGGGACAAGACCTGTTTTGGTATTGCTGATAAGCCATCCCAGCAGAATAATGGATGCGATCGTTCCGGCCCATACCATCCAGCGGTGGTGAATAAAGAACATGACGCCTTTTTTGTATTTGCCCAACACGGCATTGAAAGAGGCATTGTAGGCTGCACGTACACGTCCGTTGAAACTTTTGGCACTCTTGTTTCCATCGCTCGGGCGCATCATCATAGCACACAAGGCGGGGCAGAGCGTCAATGCACAGATCATGGAAAGACCTACGGAGGTTGCCATCGTCACACCGAATTGTGTGTAGAAAATACCAGAAGTACCGCCCATGAAAGTTACCGGTATGAACACGGCCATGAACACACAGGTACAAGAGATAACGGCCATCGTCACGTCACCCATCGCATCTTTCGTTGCTTGATAGGACGAGGTGTAACCCGCATCGAATTTCGCCTGTACGGCTTCTACCACTACGATCGCGTCATCCACTACCGTACCGATGGCAAGCACCAGGGCAAACAGGGTCAGAATGTTGATCGTGAATCCGGCTGCGGTCAGACAGGCGAATGTACCGATCAACGAAACGATGATTGAAATAGACGGGATCAAGGTACTCTTGAAGTCTTGCAGGAAGAAATACACCACGAGGATTACGAGGATGATCGCCACGATCAGTGTTTCGACTACATTATAAATAGAAGCAAATAAGAAGTCGTTGGAGCTCATCATCGTGATGAATTCCATACCTGTAGGCAATTCTTCTTTCATCTTTTCCAATTCGGCGGCAATACGTTCGTTGACTTCCGTAGCATTGGAACCGGCTACCTGGTAAATCATGAATGTCACGGCTGGTTTGCCGTCCATTTGGCTGTCGAAACCGTAACTCAATGTTCCCAACTCAACCTTAGCGACATCTTTCAGGCGTAAGACAGAACCGTCTTCCTGAGCACGGACGACGATATTCTGGAATTCTTCTACGCTCTTCAAGCGTCCACGATATTTCATCGTATATTGGAAAACGTTTTTCGAGTTTTCACCCAGCGAACCGGTCGGAGCCTCGATATTCTGTTCTCCTAATACAGCAGTCACATCCGATGGAACCAAGCCGTATTGGGCCATTCGTTCGGGGTTCAGCCAGATACGCATACTATAGGTATCACCCAACTCCATTACGTCACCTACGCCTTCGATACGTTTGATACGTGGGATGACGTTGATGTCGAGGTAGTTTCCGAGAAAGGTCTTGTCAAATCGTCCGTCAGTGCTGACAAGTGCGTCGATCTGCAGGAAGCTGGTCTGTCGTTTTTGAGTGCTGACACCGATACGGGTTACTTCAGCAGGCAATAAACCCTGTGCCTTCGTTACACGATTCTGTACGTTGACGGCTGCCATATCGGGGTTTGTCCCTTGTTTGAAATATACCTCGATCGTTGCCGAACCGGCATTGGTTGCTGTTGAAGTCATGTACATCATGTTTTCTACACCATTGATGCTTTCTTCCAGTGGCATGATAACACTGTTCATCACCGCATTGGCATCCGCTCCGGTATAGGTTGCCGATACGTGAACCGTAGGCGGCGCAATGTCAGGATATTGCTCGACCGGCAAGGTAAAGAGCGAAATTAGTCCGATCGCCAAAATAAGAATGGAGATGGAGATGGCCATAACAGGCCGTTTGATAAATATATTTCCTTTCATACTTCGATCCTTTATTTAACTTGCGTTCCTTCGCGTACTAACCCGGCTCCTTCGGATACGATTTCTTCGCCAACCTTCAATCCGTCAAGTACGATATATTCGCGACCGTCGTTGATTTCAGCTACAGTAATCAATGTGGAAACAGCTTTCCCATCCACCACTTTATAGACAAGCGTCTTGTCCTGCAAACGGACTGTTGCACCTTGAGGAATTACGATACAGTCTTTATAAGTTTGCGGTATGAGCACATTGCCGGAGGCTCCGCTATGAAGTAGGCGGGATTCGTTGGGGAATACGGCACGTACGCCGACTGTCCCGGTCTTCCGATCGATCACTCCGCTAATCGATTCGATCTTTCCTTTTTGTTCGTAAATAGACTGGTCATTCAGTTTCAACGACACTTCCGGCATGTTTTTCAACGCTTCGTCCATGCTTTTGTACTGGCGGCTCATAGCCAGTAATTGATTTTCGGTCATGGAGAAGTAAACATACATGTTCGAATTGTCGGAAACAGTTGTCAACGGTTGGGGAATACTGGCGCTGACCAATGCTCCGGCGCGGTAAGGCAACATACCGACAACTCCGTCGGACGGACTTTTGACTTCCGTATAAGACAGGTTGTTGCGGGCGTTCACTTCTTGTGCTTCCGCCTGCGCCAGTTGTGCTTTGGCCGTCAGATAGCTGTTTTCGCTTGTTTTCAGGTTGAAAGCGGAAACGACTTTTTTCGCAAATAATTCTTTAGTACTGTTGTAGTTCAGTTCGGCTGTAGCTAAAGCTGCTTTTGCCACTTCCACATTTGCCTGGGCTGTCTTTAAAGCAGCTTTGTAAGGAACTTGGTCTATAACAAAAAGTAATTGTCCTTTCCGTACGACCTCTCCTTCGGTTACACAAAGCCTTTCGATCGTTCCCGATACTTGCGGATAAATGTCTATATCCTGGCGACCGCGGATCGTGGCCGAATAAGGGGTTGTCAGCTCTTTGTTTGCCGTAGAAACTTTCATCGTCGCGTAAGATGCTTTCATCTGTGCATCCGGTGCATGTTTGCAGGATGCCATCCACATAGTCGTACAGCCGATAACTGCCATCAGCCGTATCCATTTTGCATTTGCTCTTGTCATATTCGTTTTATTCATTAAAAATGACGCAAATGTACCTTAAAAAGAGCGGTTTTATTTGTCTGAATGTCTATATAAATCTTCCATATTTATACAGTATAGATATTTTAAGAAAAGAATGATTGAAAAAAAACAAATAACTATAACTTATTGCCGTGTATTATGTAAATAGGGCGTTTGGAGGAGGAAGACAGGTTTATGGGGAAGATAAATTTCACGAGAGAGGGGTGGTGTGCACACCACCCTCTTCTCTATTTTTATTGCAGATATTCTGCCAGTTTGGTCGGCAAGTAGAATGTATTGTTTTTGTCAACGTATACGATTACCGAATTCAGGCGGATTTCTTCCCGGCCTTTCTTTCCGATCGTCACGATGTTGCTGAACGGCGTGATGTTGATCTGCTTCCTTTTGTTTTTTACGACCAGTGAAGGAGAACCTTTCTCGTCTTTAGCCGGAACGATTTCACATTTGAAATCTTTGAATACTTCCGTGTGAGGAGCGAAGTTTCCGGTTGTCAGTTCTTCCAGCGTGTCGTGTGTCATGCCGAACAGGGCACAGAGATAATGATTCAGTTCGATATTCGTGTGCATACCGAGAGGTAAGCTTGTACGGTCGGGATGGTAAGCTGCAAGGAACACCTCTTCGCCTGTGTGGCCGCCAGTTGTGAAACCGAAACAGGTTCTGGAGGTAAGCAGCTTGGACATGAAAGTCGTCAGCGAACTGCTGTATAAAGAGCCTTTGCCTTCGATCGAGCGTTCATTTTCCGGGATCGGGCTGTTTTTGTAATTCTTGCAATGGTTCAAGGCATCCAGTTCTTCAGGTGTCAGTTCGAAGCCGGCATATTCCCGGAAGACGTTTTGCACTTCGGAATTCGGTACACTGTTCACTTTCTTGGCAAAGCCTTCGGCTGTCAATTTATACAAAGAAAGCTGATGAAACAACTGGTCCTTGCTCAGTTTATCGTAACCTTTACAGTCGGCACGGCCGATACTGATACCGCTGTTACCATGATCGGGAACGATCACTACGGCAGTCTCGCCATTCTGACGGGCAAATTCGAGGGCAGCACCGCAAGCACGGTCGAAAGCCAACATATCCGTGGCCATGCCGACCGGATCGTTCGCGTGGGCAGCCCAGTCGACCTTGCTGCCTTCCACCATTAGGAAGAAACCGTTCGGGTTTTGGGATAACTTTTCGATTGCCTTGCGTGTCATCTCTTCCAAGGATGGCTGTTGGCTCGGATCTCGGTCGATGTCGTAAGCCATTTCCCGATCTCCGAACAAAGCCCACATATTGTTGCCTTTGTAATTACGCATACCGTCGATGTCATTCTTGAAAATACCGTATCCGTTACCTTTCAGGTAGGCTTCGCTCTCTTCGGGAAGCAGGCTGGCGCCGCCACCGATCACGACGTTCAGGTCGTTGTGAGCCATCTGCGGAGCGATCCATTCATATTTGCCACGGTTGTAGCTGTGGGCGGAGCAGTCGGCCGGTGTTGCATGCGGGAATTCGCAGGTGAAAACCAGTCCCGTTGATTTGCCCTGTTTTATTTTGGCAGCTTCCAGGACGGTTGTCAGCGGTTGGAAAGCGCGTGCCGGATCGGTCGGGTAGATATCGTTGTCACCGTCGTTCTCCGGGTAGGTGGAAACGTAGCCTGTACGGCTGGGTTGTCCTGTCATGTAGCAGGAAGTCGTAGGAGCCGAGTCGCCGATCGGGGCATTCGAAGAATGCGTGCGGACTGTTCCGCAGAGATACGGGTCGATGTTCAATTTCGGTTTGTCGGGGTTGGTATACCATTGCAGCCAACGCGCCATAGAGACTGTAGCCAGTGATGTCCCGTCCGGGATTAGAAGAATGACATTCTTCACCGGCTTTACGTTTTCTACATCTTGTGCCTTTACCGGCATGAAGATGACAGACAGTAACAGGAGAAGTGAGATTGTTTTTTTCATTATGATTTATGATTTATGATTTATGATTTATGATTTATGATTTATGATTTATTTGTCTAATTGTATGATATCTTCTGTGAAGTGCGTGATCTTCTCCAGTCCGGTTTCCGTAACCAGGAAACTATTTTCGATGCCGACGGCGCCGATACCCGGTATCACATATTTCGGTTCGAGTGCAAATACCATGTTCGGTTCCAGCATGTCTTTCGAGCGGGGCGTAAGTACCGGCAGCTCGTTTATCTGGATGCCGATGCCGTGCCCTACGAATTTGGCTTGTTGCTTGGTCCCCATGAAGTATGCGCCAAGTCTCTGGCTTTCGGTGATTTTGGCGGCTATCTCGTAGAGTTCGGCACAAGGTGTGCCCGGCCGGGCGATATTCTCGATCTCGCTTTCGATAAGGAGGGCTGTCTGATGTGCCCGGTAAGCAAGCTCGGTCAGGTGGCCGACGGAGAACACACGTGTCATATCCGTCATATAAGCCGTATAATTTCCTGCCATGTCTACCATGATGGCTGTCCCTTCTTTCAGAGGCGTTCCGTTTGCACCTAACGGGCAGGAAGCGTCGATACCACTACCACCTAAGGCAAAGTCGAAAGGCGAGGGGACTTCGGCGTTTTCTCCCGCCAGGATACTTCCCATAAAGATATCCATATTAGCTCCGAAGGCGCGGAACAGTCCGATGGAACCGTTCTTGCGCATCCGTTTTTCTATTTCATACTGGAATTCGAGATCAGTCATTCCGGGGCGGAAACATTCGGGAATTTCGGCATATGTCTTGGCGTGGCGTTCGGCCGAGATGCGGAACATTTCGATCTCGTACGGTGTCTTTATCCGGCGCAGTTCACGCATCATTGCGGTTGCGTTTCCGGTCTCTTTCGGATTGAAGATCTTTTGCAGACGTATATAGTCGTTGTATGTCAGTTCGTCGGCTTCGAGCAGAAGCTTTTCCGGCATTTCCAGTCCGTAGAACGCGAAGAGCTCGGCCATCTGTTCCGGTTTGCGAATGTATTCGACATGATCGCCTGCCAGTCCGTTCGGCCGTTTCACGAAGAACCACGGAGCACCTTCCGCAGGAAGATAGAAATAGCCGCTATAGATACGTCCGGTTGTGTAATACAGATTTACATCCACGGTAAGCAGGCATCCGTCGGCATTTATCTTCCGCATCGCCTGTTGTATGCGATCCCATTTCAGCTTAAGATCGCCGGTCAATTCTTTTTGTATCATTTCCAACACTTATTTTTATCCGGCATCAAAGATATTAAATTAATGCCGGGATTGGAATGATTAGGGATATTAAATCTTGATTAAATTTAGAATTGTTCGAGTACTTGTATCCGCTTTTCAATGGGTGGATGAGTGGCGAAAAGTCCGCTTAAACCGTTCAGTGCGCTTTTGGCCTGTTGGCCCGGATGCTGGATGAAAAGCTGGGCTACGTCTTCTCGTTTGACGGCTTCGATGTCGGGATCGGCCGAGATTTTCCGTAGTGCGCTGGCGAGGGCGAGCGGATTCTTGGTCATCTCGGCAGCCCCGGCGTCGGCCAGGTATTCCCGTTTGCGCGAGATGGCGAAACGCATCAGCATGGAGAAGAAATAACCGATGGCTGCAACAACCATGACTAAGACGATGATGATCGCAGTGTTGTTTTTCTCGTCTCTCCTGCGGCTCATCGACGAGTAGTAGACGGAACGCATGGCCATCTGTGCGAGCATGGCAAAGATGCCGACAAAGACAATCGATACGATCATCAGGCGCACGTCTTTGTTGCGGATATGCGACAGCTCGTGTGCAATGACCGCTTCCAGTTCTTGGTCGTTCAACTTGTCGATGATCCCCCGTGAGAGGCTGACGGTGTAAGTCCTTTCGTTGATGCCGCTTGCAAAAGCGTTCAGAGAATCGTCGTTGATGATATTGATCTTGGGCATTTTCATTCCCTGGCTCATACATAGGTTTTCCACTAAGTTGTATACCCTTTTGTTTTCCATTCTCGACAAAGGTTCGGAGCCGGTTGCCGAGTTGATGATGCTTGTATTGGCAAAATAGGCGATGATGAACCATATGAGTACACCTCCCAATACGTATGGCGCCAAATGGATGAACATCCCGGTGGAATATCCGAGCAGTTCGGCCCCCGTCAGGCCGTCGTCGTTCATTGCCAACAGGTGGAGCAGGTAGCAGAACGCAAAAAGCAATCCCATTACCAGGCAGGGAAACAAGCAAAGCAGGAGCAGGGACCGGAAATTGTTCCTGCTCTGTTGGGTTTGTATACCGACGTATTGCATCCTTAGAACTTGATTTTAGGTGCTTCTTCGAGTGTCGCGCGTTGTTCGCCCAGGTCGAACATCACTTCCTTCTTGAAACCGAACATACCGGCGATCAGGTTGGACGGGAATGTCTCGACTGCGTTGTTCAACTCTTTCGTGGCCGAATTGAAATAACGGCGCACGGCAGCCAGTTTGTTTTCCAGGTCGGAAATTTCTTCCTGCAACTGCAAGAAGTTCTGGTTGGCTTTCAGATCGGGATAGGCCTCGAGCGTGATCTTCAATCCGGCAAGAGCGGAAGTCAGGACGTTTTCGGCCATGATCTTGTCGTCGATCGTTTTGGCGCTGATCGCTCCGTTACGGGCGTTAATGACGCGTTCCAGGGTCTCTTTCTCGTGTGAGGCATAGCCTTTGACCGTTTCGACCAACTGTGGGATAAGGTCATGGCGTTGTTTGAGCTGTACGTCGATGTCGGCAAATGCGTTCTCGCGGTTGTTGCGCAATTTCACTAACGAATTATACAAAGAAACGATCCAGATTGCCAGGATCACGATCACTGCTATTAAAATGATTACTGTCATTGTCTTTATTTTTTTAGGTTACGGCTGCAAACATACGAATTAATTTACAATCTTGTTTCTCTTGAATCCTAAAACAGGTCACTATGTGATTCATTCCGAACCAAGAGCCGTTCTACAGTAAAAAATATCCACAAAACCGTAATTTGTATTCCTTCTGTTCGAGTGATGCCCTGTAATTTTGTTCCCGGAAGAAAACGAATAAAAATCAAATCTGAAATTTGAAAATATGGAAACAACAAAAACAGTGCTTGCTCCCGGAGAGCGTATTACAGTGATCGATGCCTTGCGTGGCTTTTCTCTTATCGGCATTTGCCTGATTCATTCTATGCAACATTTTGGAGCTATGGGGACGATGACGTCTCAGGCTGTGTTCCCGTGGGAGGGAACGATGAACGAGATTTTCAGTTGGCTTATCAATTATCTGGTTTTCGGGAAATTCTTCATTATCTTCTCTTGCCTGTTCGGTTTAAGTTTCTTTATCCAGATGGATCGGGCGGCGAAGAAAGGACTTGACTTCCGTCCACGTTTTTTGTGGAGGCTGGTTCTTTTGTTGGCGATCGGTTATTTACACGGCTTGATTGTCCGGGTGGATATTTTGCTGATATATGCGATACTGGGGTTTGTTTTGGTGTTGATGTATAAATGGCCGACCAAGCTGTTGGCAGGGATTACGCTGTTTCTTTTCTTAGGGGGGGGCGACACTTGTCCCGGTAGCTTATAAAAGCCTGACGGCTCCGGCGGTCGAGCAGGTGGAACGTGTTGCCGAAAGGCCTGCTTCCCGTCCGGCAGGTCCTCGGAAAGTCCCGACCTTGTCTGAAACGATCGAGAGTAACGCTTGGGACGGGATCGTCGGAAAAATGCGCTTCCAGGTGTCGAGCGGGCGTATTTACTTGACCTTGGGACTTTTCATCTTAGGGTTCATCGTAGGACGCATCCGTCTATTCGAACGTATGGACGAGTTTCGTGGCCGGCTGAACCGCTGGGCCTTGCTTGCCCTCGCAGGATTGGGACTGCTCTATGTGGCGCGTTCTTATCTTCCGCCTGTGGCTTGGGGAGAGGTCTCTTTTTATTCGTGGATGAGTTCGACGACGACTAATCTGATTAACCTGTTGACTGCTTATCTATGGGTAATTGTGGTGATGGAGGGATACCGTTTGCAGAAGGTGCAGCGGGCGATGGCACCGTTAGTCAGTTACGGGCGTATGGGCCTGACGAATTATATCGCGCAGTCCGTGATCGGTGTCTTTATTTTTTCCGGTTTCGGGTTGGATTGGAGCCATCTGGGTGTTTTCTTGAGCGTATTGGTTTGTCTTGCTTATACGGGTGTTCAGATAGTGTTCAGCCATTATTGGCTGAAGAAGTTCCGTTATGGACCGATGGAGTGGTTGTGGAGAACCGGAACTTATATGAAATGGCAGCCGTTGGCACGGTGAACTCCCTCATCTCGCCTATAGTCATTGTTGTTGTGATCATTTTTTGAGTGTAAATGTTTGCTTTCCGCCGGATCTGTGAGTACCTTTGTCTAATATCAATACATTAATACCATGTTAGACAAATTAGATTATTCTTTGGTTCCGAACGACTTTGCACTTTGTTTTAACGGGAAATGCCTACATGCTTCCACCTGTCTGCGTCATCAGGTGTCGCGGCATATCCCGAAAGAACGTTGGGCGGTGAGAGCGATCAACCCGGAACGTGTTGTCCCCGATGGCGATTGTTCCGGGTTTATGGACGACAGCCCGTTGAAAAATGCCTATGGCATGGAGCACCTGTTGGACAATATCCCTTATCGTCAGGCTAAAGAAATACGGCGGGAGATGAGAGAATATTTCGGGACGACTCATTTTTACCGTTTGAAACGTAAGGAGCGTTGTTTTACTCCCGAAGACCAGTTATACGTACGCGATTTGCTCCGTCAATACAATATCGAAGAGGAACCCCTCTTCGACCGGTATGAAGAAAATTTCGGTTGGGAACGTTGTTCTGATACCATTGCATGAAAGAGAAATTTCCATCGCATGAAAATAAATTTTCCATAGTGGGGAAATAAATTTTCATGTGATGGAAAATTTATTTTCACTGTTGGGGAAAGAATGAAAATTTTTAGGGTATCTGAAGAAACGAGGTTTCTTGTATAAATTGCTTGTGTTGAAAAAAGACCTATCTTTGCAAACTTGATCGACAAAGTAAACTTAAAAAGATATTGTATATATGGAAAAACAAAAACAGTCCCGGCGACTGCTGTCGCTGGATGCCCTGAGGGGGTTTGATATGTTCTTTATTATGGGAGGGGCTTCTCTTTTCGTTGCGTTGGCAACGTTGTTTCCGAATTCTTTTTTTCAGGCGATAGGTGGACAGATGGATCATGTGGAGTGGGACGGGTTGACACACCACGACACGATTTTTCCGCTGTTTCTGTTCATTGCCGGCATCTCGTTTCCGTTCTCGTTGGAAAAGCAGCGCGAACAGGGGAAGAGCGAGTCGGATATCTATAAAAGGATTGTCCGCAGAGGAATTACGCTGGTGTTGCTGGGATGTGTCTATAACGGATTGCTACAGTTTGACTTTGCGAACCTTCGTTGCGCCAGCGTCTTGGCGCGTATTGGGTTGGGATGGATGTTTGCCGCCTTGCTGTTCGTGCATTTCCGGACTTCAGTCAGGGCGTGGATAGCCGGGACGATCTTGGTCGGCTATTGGGTTTGGATAGCTTTTATCCCTGTGCCGGGTGCGGAGGCCGGACCATTCACGCTGGAAGGCAACTGGGTCGGCTATGTGGATCGTTTGTTGTTGCCGGGGCGTTTGCATCAAGGATTTTTTGACCCGGAAGGATTGTTGTCCACGTTGCCGGGGATTGTGACGGCTATGTTGGGAATGTTTACGGGCGAGTTTATCAAGTTGCGTAAAGAGGGATTGACGGACAAGCGGAAGGTGGCAGGCTTGGTGTTGGCCGGTGTGCTGTTACTATTGGTGGGGGTGTTGTGGAGTTTGGTGTTCCCGATCAACAAAAAGCTGTGGAGCAGTTCGTTTGTCTGCGTTGTCGGAGCCTATTCGGTTTGGATGTTCGCCCTGTTTTATTACATTGTCGATGTGTTGGGATGGCGGAAATGGACTTTCTTCTTCCAGGTGATCGGGGTTAATTCGATTACGATCTATTTGGCGCAAAAATTCATCGATTTCTCTTATACATCCCAAGGCCTGTTTGGTGGACTTGTCGGATGGATGCCGGAAGCCGCGCAGCCTTTAGCCAGTTCGATCGGCTACATTGCCGTTTGCTGGGGATTCCTGTACTTCCTGTACCGTCAACGAATTTTCCTGAAAGTGTGAAGAAATTTGTGATTTCAGATTTATGATTTATGACCAGAAAACATAACATTAAACATAAATCTGAAATCTTTTTTTATACAAATCATAAATCATAAATCATCATGAAACCATCTTATCAACGCCTGGAGTCGCTCGACGTGTTACGTGGCTTCGATTTGTTTTGCCTGGTGGCGCTGGAAGGGGTTCTGCATCCTCTCGGACGTGCGATAGATGCGCCTTGGTATAACGATTTTTTGTGGTGCTTCTCGCATGTGCAGTGGGATGGGTTCTCTTCGTGGGACTTGGTGATGCCGCTCTTCATGTTTATGGCGGGCGTGTCGATGCCGTTCGCCCTTTCCCGATATAAAGTGATGCCGGATAAATGGGCGGTCTACCGTCGTATCGTCAAGCGGGTGGCCTTGCTCTGGATCTTCGGTATGATGTGCCAGGGAAATCTTTTAGGATTGGACCCGGACCGGATTTATCTTTATTCGAACACATTGCAGGCAATTGCGATGGGCTATCTGATTTCGGCAATGCTGTTCCTGCATGTGCGTCTGTCCGTGCAGATCGGGACGGTGGTCGCCTTGTTGTTAGCCTATTGGGGAGCCATGCAATTTATTACGGTCGATGGTTATGGAGGTGGCAACTACACGCCGGACGGTAACCTGGCGGAATGGGTGGACCGTACGGTCCTGGGGCGATTCCGCGATGCTGCTGTTGTGGAGAATGGACAGATCGTATTTGCCGAATCTTATCGTTATACCTGGATATTAAGCAGCCTGAACTTTGGCGTGACGGTGCTGACCGGAGTTTTTGCCGGGCATATCTTGAAGAGCGGAATGGACCGGAAGCACAAATGGCAATGGCTGTTAGGAATCGGTGCGATAATGGTTGCGCTGGGCTGGCTGTGGGGCTTGCAGTTGCCGGTGATCAAGAAGATATGGACGAGCTCGATGGTGTTGGTCAGCAGCGGCTATTGTTTCCTGTTGATGGGCTTGTTCTATTATTGGATCGATTATAAGGGACACCGGAAGAACCTGACTTGGTTGAAAGTCTACGGCATGAATTCGATCGTGGCCTATATGCTGGCTAACGTGATTAGTTTCAGATGTATAGGAACTTCTCTTTTTCATGGCCTCGAACAATATACAGGAAATTATTATCCGGCTTTGATTGCAGCGTCGAACGCATTGATTATTTATGTAATTTTGTGGCTGCTTTATAAGCGGAATATATTTTTGAAAGTGTGAAAAGATTTATAATTTATCATCAATGCATAAACTATAAATCATAAATTACAAATGATAACTCATAAATCTCAAAACAATGGAATCGATCAAGCAAATATACAGGATCGGTCACGGGCCGTCCAGTAGCCACACAATGGGGCCGATGCGTGCTGCCCGGATGTTCCTGGAACGCAATCGGGGAGCCGTACGTTTTAATGTTACGCTCTATGGGAGCCTGGCGGCTACAGGCAAAGGCCACATGACGGATGCGGCAATTCTCGAAGTGTTGAGCCCGGTGGCCAAGACCAATATCACTTGGGAACCGAAGGTGTTCCTGCCTTTTCATCCGAACGGCATCCTCTTCCAGTCGTTTGACGAAAGCGGAGAGGAACTGGATAACTGGACGATTTACAGTATCGGGGGAGGGACGTTGGCAAACGAAACCTACAACGAGTTGACGCAGGGCCAGGTTTACGAAATGCATACTATCAAGGATATACAGGCCTGGTGTGAAAAAACCGGCCATTCCTACTGGGAATATGTCGAACAGTGCGAAGGTCCGCAGATATGGGACTATCTGGCCGAAGTATGGGAAGTGATGCAACAAGCAGTCCGTAATGGCCTCGAAGCCGAAGGCATCTTGCCCGGCGGTCTGGGAATCCGGCGTAAGGCATCCGACTATATGATCCGTGCCAAAGGTTACGGCAGCAGTATCAAAAGCCGTGGGATGGTCTATGCGTATGCTCTGGCCGTTTCCGAGGAGAACGCTTGCGGAGGCAAGATCGTGACGGCCCCGACCTGCGGTTCGTGCGGTGTCATGCCGGCTGTGCTTTACCATCTGAAAGAGTCCCGCGACTTCCGTGACTCCCGTATCTTGCGTGCGTTGGCGACAGCCGGGTTGTTCGGTAATGTGGTCCGTACGAATGCATCCGTTTCCGGGGCCGAGGTAGGATGCCAGGGAGAGGTCGGTGTGGCTTGTGCGATGGCTGCTGCTGCGGCCAGTCAGTTGTTCGGGGGGACGCCTGCACAGATCGAGTATGCGGCCGAGATGGGGCTGGAGCATCACTTGGGACTGACTTGCGACCCGGTTTGCGGGTTGGTACAGATTCCTTGTATCGAACGCAATGCCTTTGCGGCAGCCCGTGCGCTGGATGCGAACACCTTCTCCAATTTCTCCGATGGCAAGCACCGTGTAAGTTTCGACCAGGTGGTGGAAGTGATGCGTCAGACCGGAAACGACCTGCCGAGTCTCTATAAGGAAACATCCGAAGGGGGGTTGGCTAAGAATATGGAACAGAAAAAATCTAACTCATAAATGAAAAAAAGTTTATATGTGCTATTGTGTGCTGCCGCATTAGTTTCGTGCGGACAGCCGAAACAGCAACAGAAGGCTGTTGCTGATGTCGTGACCAGTGGTAATCCGATATTCGAGGGCTGGTATGCCGATCCGGAAGGGATCATTTATGGTGATACCTATTGGGTTTTCCCGACCTGGAGCGATGCGTATGAGAAGCAGACTTATTTCGACTGTTTTTCATCCAAGGATTTGGTGAACTGGACGAAACATTCGTCTGTGCTCGATACCTCCGCCGTGAAATGGGCGAAGAAAGCCATGTGGGCGCCGTCTATCATCCATAAGGATGGCAAATATTATTTTTTCTTCGGGGCCAACGACGTGCATGAAGGTGAAGTAGGAGGAATCGGGGTTGCCGTCAGCGACCGCCCGGAAGGTCCGTATAAGGACCTGTTAGGCAAACCGCTTATCAACGAGATCGTAAACGGGGCACAGCCGATCGACCAGTTCGTTTTCCGTGACGATGATGGCCGCTACTATATGTATTACGGCGGTTGGGGACATTGTAATGTCGTTCGCCTGAACGACGATTTCACCGGGTTGGTTCCTTTTGAAGACGGGACGGTCTACAAGGAAGTGACACCGGATAAATATGTGGAAGGTCCGTTCATGTTCAAGAAGAACGGTAAGTACTATTTTATGTGGAGCGAAGGGGGCTGGACAGGTCCCGATTATTGTGTCGCTTATGCGATTGCCGATTCGCCTTTCGGACCTTTCAATCGTATCGCCACGATTCTCCAGCAGGATTCGACAATCGCGCGAGGAGCCGGGCATCATTCCGTATTGCATGTTCCGAATACTGAAGATTATTATATCGTCTACCATCGCCGCCCGCTGAACGACAATACTCGCGACCACCGTGTGACTTGTATCGACCGGATGACTTTCGATGAGAACGGATTTATAAATCCTGTTAAAATGACTTTCGAAGGTGTTCCCGCCCGTACAATAGATAAGTAAGATTTGGTTTATCTCTAAAAGATATTAAAACAGGAGTGTAGCTGTTGCGCTCCTGTTTTTTTATATTGCTTTTGATGCGTGTGTCAGACATATTGGAACATTATTGGATTATTGGTTTTATCCTGCTCACGACAGGTACCTGTATCGCCTGGCTTGTATATGGGTTGATGTCGGTAGGCAATAGGGGGATCATTTACCTGTTCGTAGTGTTCTTTAACATACTGGCCATCGTTAGCTACAAGAAGAGTTGAAAGTTGCTTCGCGTTGCTATTTGCATTTTCACTTTCACCTTTCAACTATAATGTGTTTTACGACATACTTAACTAATTTTTACAAACATCCTGCTTGCATTTATTCGCTCTCTTTTATATTTGATTCAAATCTGAAACAATATTTCAAATATGGAAAGCGTTATTCCAAATATGGAAAAAGCAGAAGAGAACTACAAGGTTCCGAATCTCGAAAAAGGGATCGCTGTACTTGAGTACTTGTCGCTTCACACCCAGGGTGAGACGCTTCAGGATATCAAGTCCGCCCTTGATATTTCACAGACTACGGCCTACCGTATTTTAAATACGTTGGTTCGTCTGGATTATTTGATCTATAATGAAGACACAAAAAGGTACAAGTTATCCCGTAAATTACTAACTTTGGGATTCAGATCGTTGAATGAACACAATTTGCTGGAAACTGTTTTGCCTCGTTTGCGCGATTTGCGCGACCAAGTGAAAGAGACGGCATGCTTCGGCGTGCTGGGGGATCGGAAAGGTATCTTTATCGAGCAGGCGCAGGGACATCATACGTTCCGTTTTATCCTCTCGCCGGGAAAACCTTTCGATTTGCATTGTTCGGCTCCGGGAAAGGCGATCATGGCTTATTTGCCGAATACAGTCCGGGACCGATATTTGTCTTATATGGAATTTACACGCTACAACGCCCGGACTATTACTACACGTGACGCTTATCTGGAGGAACTTGAAAAGGTCCGGAAATTGGGTTATGCCATGGATAATGAGGAAGAACTGAACGGTGTGATTTGCATCGGAGCGCCTATCTTTAATTATACGGGTTATCCTTGCGGGGCAATTTGGATTTCAGGCCCTAAGGACCGGCTGTCGAAAGAGGTCGTACGTGTTTCGGCAGACTGTATAAGGAAAGTGGCCCAGACGATTTCTCTTGAGTTGGGATATAGTAAAGCAAAAAAAATATAATATACCATGAACACACGAAAATACATGTTTAAAAACTCACTGGTGGCTTGTTTTGCCTGCTGTTGCATCTCCTTTGCTTCAGCAGGCAACCCACCGTTCTTCCCGACAGATGTCGTGGCGAACGCCAAAGGTGAGTTGCTGATGACAGATAAAGGAGTAAAGCGGGTGGATGTTTTTTCGCCTGATGGCAAGACATTGTTGCGTTCTTTCCCGATGGACGAAGCGCCTACGGGTATCCTTTTGGATGGCGACAAGGCATATGTGACTACATTCGGAACGACAGGCCATTTACAGATCCTCTCGCTCGAATCGGGCAGGGTGGAGGCTTCTATTCCGACCGGTTCGGGAGCATGTCATCCGATGTTCGGTCCGGACAAGAAGCATATATATGTATGTAACCAGTTCCAGACTACGATCTCCGAAATCGATCCGGTTGCGCGGAAGGTGATGCGTACGGTGAAGGTATTACGCGAACCGAAGTCCGCCGTGTTCAGCAAGGACGGCAAATATATGTTCGTCACGAACTTCCTTCCTGCACAGCGGGCTGATCTCGATTATGTGGCTGCGTGTGTATCCGTCATCGAAATGGATGGCTTCACGAAGGTGAAGGACATCCAGTTGGCAAACGGAAGCAATGCCCTTCGGGGAATCTGTATAACTCCCGACGGCAAATATATATATGTATCGCACAACTTGGGGCGTTTCACCGTCCCTACATCTCAATTGCAGCAGGGATGGATGAACACGAGTGCTTTCAGCGTGATCGATGTCGACAAGCAGGAGTTCCTGGGAGCCATCGTCGTGGATGAACCCGAACGGGGTGCGGCCGGTATCTGGAGCATTGCCTGCAACGACGAGTCTGTTTTCATCTCCCATTCGGGAACGCACGAGGTCAGCGTGATTGACCATAAGGCGATGTTGGAGAAATTCCTGAACTATCCCAATAAGGCGGTGTTGGACTACGACCTGACTTTCTTGTATGGCCTCCGCGAACGTATCCCGCTGGAGGGGAACGGTCCTCGCAATATGATCCTGAACGGTGACAAGTTGATTATCCCGACTTACTTTGCCGATATCCTGAACATCATGGATATCAATACGAACGAAGTGACGTCTGTCGAACTGAATCCCGAACGTGAAGAAACGGCTGAAAACAAGGGTGAACGCTACTTCAACGATGCTTCGCACTGCTTCCAGAATTGGCAGAGTTGTAATGGCTGCCATCCGGGAGACGGACGAACGGATGGTATGAACTGGGACTTGATGAACGACGGTGTCGGCAACTCCAAGAACTGCAAGAGCATGCTCTTTAGCCATGTGACTCCTCCCAATATGATTTCCGGTATCCGTGAACATGCGGAACGGGCTGTGCGGGCAGGATTCAACTTCATCCAGTTTTTTGAAGTTTCGGAAGAAGATGCTGTTTGTGTGGATGCCTATTTGAAATCACTTCGTCCCGTGCCCAGTCCTTACTTGGTGAATGGCGAGCTGTCTGATTTGGCAAAGGAAGGGCAAAAGGTTTTCGAAAAGCTGAAATGCGGGGAATGCCATAGCGGTGTTTATTATACGGATATGAAATACCACCGCATAGGTGAGGATATAGAGTTCGAAAAAGGTTGGGATACTCCGACTTTGCGTGAAGTGTGGCGTACGGCTCCCTATTTGTTCGACGGACGTGCCGCTACCATGAAGGAAGTGTTCAGTGTCCATAAACACGGCATCGAGAAGAAAGTTTCAGAGAAAGATATCGAAGCATTAACCGAATATGTGAACTCTTTATGAACTATTGCGATAAAATACATTATAATATTTATACGACCGGACTGGCTACTTTCGGTGAAATGGTAGACGCCCTGCTGGCACAGTTGCCTCAAGACGAACAGATTCTCCGTTTGGCATTCTTCGGCATGCCGAACGACAACGAACAATACGTCTCCCGCCGCATCATGCTGCGTGAGAAAATCCGTAAGTTTTATGGGAATCATGAACCGGTATTGAGTTATGTTTCCCAGCCACCTCTGAATGCCGGACTGATCTTGGAAGTCCATAGCTACAAAGCGGACGAAGACGATCATATCACCTTCCGCCGTCACGGCGGCTTCCCGTATGTCGTACTGGAAAATGCCGATGGCCGTTTCCTCTTTGCCGGTGGCCTCCATGGGGATGTGATAAACTTCGGTATCCAGCAGCAGTCCGCCGAAGTATTCCACATGATGGGAGAGGTGATGCGCCGGGAAGGCTTCCCCGTAAACTGCATCATCCGCCAGTGGAACTACATCGAGCAGATCACCCGCTTCGACGGGCCGGACCAGCATTACCAGATGTTCAACAACGCCCGTGCCGATTTCTATGGAAAGACGGACTGGAGCAACGGTTATCCGGCTGCTACCGGTATCGGGGCCAACTTGGGAGGCATACTGGTCGATTTGGATGCGGCCGTGTTCGCCCGTTCCGAATGCTATGCCACCCCGATCGACAATAAATTGCAGATAGCCGCCCACGCCTATTCGGACCAGGTCCTCGAAGCTGCCCAGCAGAAGAAAGCCACTCCGAAGTTCGAACGGGCCAAAAGCATGACTTTCGATGACCGGCGGATCGTTTATATTTCCGGTACGGCAGCTATCCGCGGGGAGGAAAGCCTGGTTGGAGTAGGGCTCGGACGCCAGCTCCATATCACGATGGAAAACATCGGCCAGCTGATTGGTAAGGCGAAACTGAAAATGCTGCGTGTCTATCTGAAAGAGAAATCCTTCTATGAGGAGGCACGCGAACTGCTGGAAGGATATAATTTGAATATCCCCATATCTTATATGTGGGCGGACGTTTGCCGGGATGAGTTATTGATCGAAATAGAAGGGATCGCCATCGAGTAAACGTTTCATAGGCATCAAACAAAAGTTTCCTCGTATGGAAACAGTCGTTTCACCCTATGGAAACAAAGTTTCTCCGGTAGGAAATAGGTACAGAACAAATATTACTAACTAAATAAACAAGAGAAAAAATGAAAAAGAATTTTATGAAATCAGCCGCTATGGGAGCCCTTCTGCTTTCTATGGCTGCATGTAACGGCAAAACATCTACTGGCGAAGCTACCTGTTGCGCAGCAGCAGGTGAAGGACAATGCACCGAACAGTGCGGAAGCAACTGCAAAAATGAATGTAACAACAATGCTAACTGTAAAAATAATAAAGAAATGAAGTATTCAAAGAAGTACACAAATGCCGATTTCTACAAAGACGGCAAGTTCCAACAGGATGTTGCTATGGAAGCAATGAAAGACATGTTCGCTTTCTACGGTGTTCCTTTCACCGAACTGATGGCTAAGGACATGTGGGTGACTGACTTCGGTCTGGGCGATTTTGAAAACGTAGGTATGGGTGGTATTTTCTGGATCAACGATCCTGAATACGGCTACTTCGCCCACGCTATCTATCTGCTTCCGGGACAGATGATCCCCGAACATGCGCATGTAAAGACCAAATTCCCGGCTAAACATGAATCCTGGATGGTAGAAAAGGGATGGGTTTACAACTTCTCTGAAGTAGGCGACGAGACTCCGAACGCTCCTGCTATCCCCGCTACCCACGGTGCGATCAAGAGCAAAAATTTCGTCGTACAGAATGTAGGTGATGTTCTTCGCCTGAAAAAACTGGAAACATTCCACTTTATGATGGCTGGTCCTGAAGGTGCTATTGTTGATGAATGGGCATGCTACCACGATAATGACGGCTTGCGCTTCACCAACACGAAAGCTGCGTTATAATAAGTAATAAACACCTTATAATTTATTACATGAACAAATACTATTTATTAGTATCACTCTTTCTGTCCTCTTCTGTTATGGTGTCTGCCGGCCCCAAGCAGAAGAAGGCGGAAACGTGGATTGATGCTTCAGTCAAAGCCAAAACGGAATTACAGGCAAAGCTGAAGAAATCCGGAATGCCGATCGTTTCTACCTGGATGAAGCATAAGGCGAAAGCCGAACCTTTCGTGGTAGACTTGAAAGGCGTGGATAAGCTGGTGCTTGTAACGGCCGGTGGTCCCGATGGTACGGATTACGACCAGGCTGTATGGGCGAATGCCCGTTTGATCAAAGCCGATGGTACAGCCGTATGGTTGGACGAAGTTCCTTATGAATACGGTGTTGCCGGTTGGGCAAAACCCAAGATGAACACGAATGCATACGATCATGAGATCGTTATTGCTGGAAAGGAATACAAACACGGTGTGTTCTGCCATGCGAACGGCACGTTGGTATACCCGGTGGGTGGCCAGTATGTCCGTTTCGAAGCCGAAGTCGGTATCGATGATACTTCAAGTGGCGGAAGTGTGTTTTTCCAGGCATTGAATACGGTTCCGACCTTTGTGGCGGAAGAATTGAACAACAAGTATCCGGAAGAAATCGGTATGCTGGGTGCGGTACTGGACGGCCTGGATACCTGGTTGATCACCCCGGATGCCTCAGTCGAAAAGCAGGCTGCGGATAATGCGATCGCCCGGTTGAAGGACGGAGCCTACTATTCGAATGTGGCAAAGCAGATCGCAAACGAAAAAGATCTCAATACACAGATACGCAAATATCTCGAACTGGTTGAGAAAGTACAGGAGCTGTACACGCTTCAGAGCGATTTGGAATGGCTGAACGTCGAGGCTGTCAAATTGGCTTTCGCCGATATGAAAAAGCAGAAAGGCTACGACGCCGCCAAATACGAACCGATGCTGAACGAACTGGTACGGCTCGAAAAGAAAGGCTTCAAAGGCATCTATAACGGTGACGAACAGGCTATCGCCGATGCCAAGAAAGCATTGGAATGCAAACGTGCCATCTTGCTGGCTAACCCGTTGCTGGATGCCGACAAGATCGTGGCAGCCCGTTTCAAGGTAGGTTCGAAGGCACACCAGATCATGACTCCTTCCTTGGGGACTCAGGCCAATAACTGGAGTAACCAGGAATCTGCCGGTCGTGAGGGCTTCGATGCCGAGATCGTCGAACTCTCCAATCTGCGTGGCGATATACAGATGCGTCAGGTCTACAAACCGAAAAACGGTTCTTCCATCGCTGACCTGAAACTGCATTGGGACGGTGACCGTGTGATGTTCACACAGACACAGGACGACAAGCGCTGGAACATCTATGAAGTGAATCTGGATGGGACAGGCTTCAAGCCGCTTGTGGAAAACGACGAGCCGGATCTGGAGTTCTACGATGGTACTTACCTGCCCGACGGTCGTGTGATCGCTATCTCCAACATCGGTTACCAGGGTGTTCCTTGTGTGAACGGTAGCGATGCGGTAGGTAACATGGTGCTGTATGACCCGAAGGACAAGAGCATGCGCCGCCTGACATTCGACCAGGACGCCAACTGGAATCCGGTCATCATGAATAACGGCCGTGTGATGTACACCCGCTGGGAGTACACCGACCTGACCCACTACTATTCCCGTATCGTAATGCACATGAACCCGGACGGAACGGAAAACAAAGCCCTCTACGGTAGCGGTGCGATGTTCCCGAACAGTACGTTCGACGTGCAGCCGTTGCCCGGTCACGGTTCGGCGTTCGTCGGTATCATCTCCGGCCACCACGGTGTGGCACGTTCAGGCCGTATGATCATCTTCGATCCGACCAAGGGACGTAAGAGCACAGCCGGTATGGTACAGGAAATCCCTCACCGTAACCGTCCGATCAAAGAAGAAATCAAGGACCAGTTGGTAAACGGTGTATGGCCGCAGTTCATCAAACCGACTCCGCTGAACGACAAATACTTCCTGGTTGCAGCCAAGTTGGACCCGCATGCCTTGTGGGGACTCTATCTGGTGGACGTCTACGACAACGTGACCTGTCTGATGCAGGCAGAAGGCGAAGGCTATATCAGCCCGATCCTGGTGCGCAAGACAAAGACTCCTCCGTCCATTCCCGACCGTGTGAAACTGAATGAAAAGGAAGCGACCTTCTTTATTCAGGATATCTACGAAGGAGAAGGCCTGAAAGGTATTCCTCGCGGAACGGTCAAGTCTCTGCGTCTGCATGCTTACGAATATGCGTATGTAAAGACCCGTTCCGACCATAACTGGCACGGAATCCAGTCCGGTTGGGATATCAAGCGTATGTTGGGGACGGTTCCTGTCGAAGAAGACGGTTCCGTGATCTTCAAGGCTCCTGCCAATACACCGATCTCCATCCAGCCTTTGGATAAGGATGGCGTGGCTATCCAGTGGATGCGAAGCTGGGTGACCGGTCAGCCGGGCGAAGTGGTTTCCTGTATCGGTTGTCATGAAGACCAGAACCAGATCGCGATCCCGAAACGTGTGATCGCTTCGCAGAAAGCTCCGTCTGCCTTGACTCTGCCCGAAGGCGGTACACGCTCTTTCACGTTCGACCTGGAAGTGCAGCCGATCCTGGACCGCGCTTGTATCGCTTGTCATAACGGTGAAGGAAAAGCGTTCGACCTGCGGGGTGGAAAGAAAGACAAGCTAGGTTATGGCACGTCTTATCTGAACTTGCATCCGTATGTGCATCGTCAGGGAGGCGAAGGCGACATGGTCGTTTTGCAGCCGTACGAATATCATCCCAACACGAGCGAATTGGTACGCTTGCTGAAGAAAGGCCATCACAACGTGAAACTGACCGATAAGGAATGGAAGACGCTTTATAACTGGATCGACTACAACGCTCCCGACAAGGGTTATTTCAATGCGAACGTATTGACTGATCTTCCTTATAAGGGATTCGACCAGATCAAGCGTCGTAAGGAATTGACCGACAAGTATGCGAACGGAGCCGGTGTCGACTGGAAGAAAGAAATCGCCGACTATGCCGACTACCTGAAGAAACAAGGCCCGATCACCCCGGTAATGCCTGAAAAGGCCGCTCCTGTAAAGGAAAAGACCTTGAAGGTGAAAGGTTGGCCTTTCGGTGCTGACCGGATCAAGGAAATGCTGGCTAAGGAGAAGGAAACCCGTAAGGTGGTTGAGATCGCTCCGGGTGTGAAAGTCAATTTCGTCCGTATCCCGGCCGGTGAATTCGTGATGGGTAGTTACCGTGGCGAACCGGATGCTTATCCGACTGCCAAGGTGAAGATCGACAAAGCCTTCTGGATGGCCGAGCTGGAAACGACAAACGAACAGTTCAACGTTGTCTTCCCGGATCACGACAGCCGTTTCGTCGACCAGCAGTGGAAAGACCACGTGGTTCAGGGATATCCGGCCAATAAACCGGAACAGCCTGTTATCCGTGTCAGCTACAACGATGCTATGGAATTCTGCCGGAAACTGAGCGAAAAGACCGGTCTCAAGATCACGCTTCCGACAGAAGCACAGTGGGAGTGGGCTTGCCGCGCCGGTAGCGACCAGGACTTCTGGTATGGCGACATGCATGCGGACTTCGGCAAGAAGGACAATTTGGCGGACAAGACAACGCTGTTGTTTGCCGTTTACGGTGTAGACCCGCAGCCGATGGCGAAGACCAACCCGTGGTACAAGTACTATACCTTCCTTCCGAAAGAAGAGAGCGTGGACGACGGTAACCTGGTCCAGGTCGGCGGCAAGGCTTATGAGGCCAATCCGTTCGGTCTGTACAGCATGCACGGAAACGTAGCCGAATGGACCCGTTCCGACTATGTATCGTATCCGTACAATGAGAAGACGAAAGAGACATCCGAATACAAGGTGGCCCGCGGCGGTTCTTATATCGACCGTCCGAAGTATGCGGCTTCCCATACGCGTAAGGCTTACTATCCGTACCAGCGTGTGTTCAACGTCGGCTTCCGTATGATCATTGAAGATTGATAATGAAAAGGTATAGATGATATCTATCAACTAATAGAGGACACAGATGTGGCGGATTGCCACCGGTTATTTCATCAAACGATTAATCTGCGTACATTTGCCGCATCTGTGAACTCTAATAAAAAAGTAAATGAAAACAAATCTCGAAAGATTTTTCTCCTCCTTTGTAACGACGATCGTCCTGTTACTGATTTATGCCTTTGGCCTGGCCGTTGCCACTTTCATCGAAAAGTATCACGGTACAGCGACAGCCAAAGCAATGGTTTATTATTCCCCCCTGTTTTTTCTGCTCCAATTCCTTTTAGTCGTTAATTTTATTGCGGCTACGATCAAACACCAATACCTGAAACGCGGCAAATGGGGACTGATGCTGACTCATTTCGCCTTTATCATCATCCTTCTCGGCGCCTTGACCTCTTTCCTTTTCGGCGAAGAAGGAATTTTGCATCTGCGTGAAGGGGAGACAAGCAACCAGATTGCTGTCCGCACTTCCGATAACACGACCTTTCATACCCTGCCTTTTTCCGTTGAACTGAAGAAATTCACCTTAACCCGCTATCCCGGTTCCGCCAGTCCCTCTTCCTACGAGAGTGAAGTGATCGTCCATGTGGATGGGGAAGACCGCGAAGAGCGGATCTTTATGAATAACGTATTGGATGTAAAAGGCTACCGTTTCTTCCAGGCCTCCTATGACCAGGACGAACACGGGACCATCCTTTCCGTCAACCGCGACGTGGCGGGGCGGAACATCACCTACACCGGATATCTGTTGCTGGTCATCGGCCTGATCCTTTGCCTGGTCGGTAAGGATTCCCGCTTCATGCGTCAGAGCCGCCGCCTGAAAGAATTGCGCAAGGCGACCAACGTAAGGGTCCTGTTGCTTGCGCTCCTTGCCGTTCCCCTGTCCGTAAATGCCGGCGGGAAGGCTTCCCCGATGCTCGATGCCGTGCAGAAATATGCGGTGAGCCCGGAACATGCTGCCCTCTTCGGAGCCCTTCCGATCCAGTCGGGTAGCGGCCGTATGATGCCGGTCAATACCTTCTCTTCGGAGATTCTACGTAAGCTCCATAAGTCGGATAAGATCGGTCAGTTGAACTCTGACCAGTTCCTTTTGAGCCTTTTAGCCATGCCCGATATGTGGATGCGCGTTCCCTTTATCGCCCTGTCCAATCCGGAGTTGGCCGCCTATTATGACCTGACGGACGGCGAGTGTGCCTATATCCAGGCCTTCGACAGTAACGGCAGCTACAAGTTGCAAGAGAAGTTGGAAGAAGCCTATAACAAGATGCCTGCCCAGCGTACGCGTTTCGACAAGGACCTGATGAAACTGGACGAGCAGTTGAACATCTTCCATCAGCTGATCAATCACCAGATGCTGAACCTTTTTCCGAAAGAAGACGATCCGAATCATAAATGGTATGCACCCGGCGACGACCTCTCTGCCTTTACCGGCAAAGACTCCATGTTCGTCTCCCGTATTTTCGACTGGTATTTAGGCGAAGTGCAGGAGGGCTTGAAGAGTGGCGATTGGGCGAAAGCCGATGAAGTGGTCGGCATGATCGACACCTATCAGCAAGCCAAGAACAAGACACTCGATATCAGTCCGAAGCGCATGCAGGCCGAATTGAAATATAACAAGATGGATGTTTTCCGTTATTGCAAGATCGGCTATCTGGTCTTGGGCGGACTGTTGTTGGTCCTTTCTTTCGCGATGCTGTTCCGCCGGACCCGTTGGATGAAGGTTGCCGTATGGCTGTTAGGAGCCGGCGTACTGGTCGTCTTTCATTATCATATGTTCGGAATGGGGATGCGCTGGTATATCGGTGGCTATGCTCCTTGGAGCAATTCCTACGAGACGATGGTCTATGTGGGATGGGCGACTGTCTTTGCCGGACTGTTGTTCGTGCGCCGTAGTACGATCACCTTCGCGCTGGCCACCCTGTTCGGCGGTATCATCCTCTTCGTTTCCGGTCTGAACTGGATGGACCCTGAGATCAATCCGCTCGTACCGGTCCTGAAATCGCCGTGGCTGATGTTCCATGTGGCGGTCATTGTTGCCGCTTACGGCTTTTTCGGTATCAGTTGCCTGATCGGGCTGACCAATATGGTGATGATGTCCGTCGCCGGAAAGAAGAACAAAGAGATATTGAAAGCCCGTATCACCGAACTGAGTATTGTGGGTGAGATGGCGTTGTGGGTAGGGCTTGCCCTGATGACTGTCGGCACTTTCCTCGGTGCTGTCTGGGCGAATGAGTCCTGGGGCCGTTATTGGGGGTGGGACCCGAAGGAGACCTGGGCGCTGATCACGATGGTCGTCTATGCCGTAGTGACTCATCTCCACTTGGTGAAACGCTGGAATAGTCTTTGGTTGTTCAATCTGGCATCCGTGATCGCGTTCGCTTCCGTGCTGATGACTTTCTTCGGTGTCAATTATTTCCTGAGCGGAATGCATTCATACGGTCAAAATGATAATGTGCATGGAATATTCACCTATCTTTATATCGCCTTGGGGGTAGTCGTTATCTTGGCTGTCCTTTCGTACAGGAGATGGAAGATGAAGGTGTGAAACATATATGTTTTGAAAACGAAACACCGGTGTTTTGAATGCGAAACATCTATGTTTTGAGGTTGAGAGAACTGATAACGAATAAAAAATAGTACGAACACTTAAAATTAATTAGTCATGAGAACATTTAATCATGTCGGTATCGTAACGACAGAACAAGTAGAAGGGGCTATGTTTAACGAAGGCCTGAAAGTATGGTTGACAGACTATAGCAAAAGTCCGAATCGCATCGAATTCCTGAAATTCGAGGAAGGCAGCTGTCTGCCCGAACTGGTACAGAAACAGGGACACATTGCCTACACCGTTCCTTCTTTGGAGGAAGAGTTGAAAGGCAAGAAGGTGATCTTCGGCCCGGCCGTATGCGACGAACACCTGACGATCGCTTTCATCGAAGAAGAAGGCATCGCCATCGAAATCATGGAAATCAAATAATAACATTAATAACATACTTAAATAAAGGAGGAATATACCATGTCAGACATAAAGACAAAATTTATAAATGATCCCGAACAGATAACACCCGAATTGTTGGAAGGTTATGTGTTGGCATATCCGGACCAGGTCAAGTTAGGTGGTGAAAACATCGTCGTACGTGCCAATCCGAAGAGCGAAGACAAAGTGGCTATCGTGACTTTGGGCGGTTCCGGTCATGAACCCGCATTGAGCGGATTCGTAGGCGAAGGTATGCTGGACTGCTCTGTCGTGGGCGACATCTTTGCCGCTCCCGGTGCACAGCGTCTGTTCCAGGCTTTGCAGCTGATGAAGCGTGAAGCCGGTATCCTGTTGGTTGTCCTGAACCACTCTGGCGACGTGATGAGTGCGAACATGGCTTGCCAGTTGGCAGAACGTGTAGGCATCAAGGTGAAACAAGTGCTGACTCACGACGATATCAGCGCCGGTATCGGTGCCGACATCAACGACCGTCGCGGCTTGGCCGGTTGTGTGCCTTTGTATAAAATATTAGGTGCTGCAGCCGAAGAAGGCAAGACGCTTGACGAACTGGTCGAAATCGCCGAACGCTATAACAACAAGGTCGCTACTCTGGCCGTTGCCATGCGCTCTTGTACGCATCCGCAGAATGGTGGTACGATCACCGACCTGCCCCAGGGCATCATGGAGATCGGTATGGGACAGCACGGCGAAGGCGGTGGCGGACAGAAACCGCTTGTATCTGCCGACGATACGGCTGCCGAGATGGTAGACCTGCTTTGCCAGCAGCTCAAGCCGAAGGCTGGCGACAAGATGATGCTTATCATCAACGGCGTAGGAGCGACTACCCACATGGAGTTGAACATCATCTTCCGTAAGGCCTACAAGGAACTGGAAGCCCGTGGCCTCCAGGTTGTCGTAAGCCGCATCCAGGAAATCCTGACCGTACAGGAACAGGCCGGTTTCCAGATGATCATGGCTATCCTCGACGAAGATCATATCGACTATCTGAAGAACAAACGTGCTGATGCACCTTACTGGACAACAATCGGTAAATAAACGAGATATGAAACAACTGACTATCGAAAACTTCAAGGCGATGCTCGACAACGCCTTGAAGAACATCAAAGAACGCGAAGACGAATTTTCTAAACTGGACGCCGTTATCGGTGACGGCGACCACGGCCAGGCAATCGTGACAGCCATGTCCGCTATCGTGGCTACGGCCCAGAAAGGAACGGAGTTCAAAGCCATGCTGAATGATATGGGTTTTGACGTCATGTTGCAGGTAAGCGGTTCCACCAGTACGCTGTTGGGGGCTTTCTTCTTAGGTATGAGCGACCATGCTTCCGGTACGGAACTGGATGCAGCCGGAGTGAAAGCCATGTTTGCCGGCGGTCTTGCCAACGTGCAGAAACAGACGAAAGCCCAGAAAGGCGACAAGACCATGATGGACGCCCTGATCCCGGCTGTGGAAGCGATCCAGGCATGTTCTTCGGACGATATCAAGGAAATCCTCGAAGCCGGAGCGAAAGCCGCCCTTGCCGGTGCTGCTTCGACCGTAGAAATGAAAGCCAACTTCGGCCGTGCCCGTAACTACGGCGAACGTTCCGTCGGTTATGCCGACAGCGGTGCTACCTCTTGGAGTTGCATGTTTGAATCGTTCGCACAAGCGCTTTGAGAAATTAAGAATTAAGAATTAAAAATTAAGAAAGGAAAAAAGCTATGGCAGATATGGATGGGTTCAGAGAAGCGAATAATTTCGGCTTCGGACAAACTTCCCAATTCGACAATTTTCATGTAAAAGGTGCGTCTAACTACTCTTGGGGTATGAAAGACCGCCTCTCTCGTATCTTTAACCCGAAAACAGGCCGTGCCGTCATGTTGGCATTCGACCACGGGTTTATCATGGGTCCGACTTCAGGTTTGGAACGTATCGACCTGAATATCGTTCCCCTCGTACAATATGCCGACTGTATCATGTGTACGCGCGGTATCTTGCAGACTTCCATTCCCGCCAACATCAACAAGCCCGTCTGCCTCCGTTCGGATGCCGGTTCTACGATCCTGACGGAATTGAACCGTAACGTCTTGATCGATATCGAAGATGCGATCCGTTACAATGCTTCCGCTATGGCAGTCATGTTCTCTGCCGGCGACGGCGAACAGGAAGCCATCACGGCAGCCAACCTGGTGGAAGCTGTCGATATGGGGAACCGCTATGGCATCCCCGTCATGGGTGTGACGGCTGTCGGCAAACAGATGGCACGCGACTCCCGTTACTTCGCACTCGCATCGCGCGTATGCGCCGAGAACGGTGCTTCTATCGTGAAGACTTACTACTGCGACGGTTTCGAAAAGGTAGCTGCCGCCTGTCCGGTTCCCGTTGTGATCGCCGGAGGTAAGAAACTGCCTGAAAAGGAAGCACTCGAACTCTGCTACAACGCCGTTAACGACGGTGCTGCCGGTGTCGATATGGGACGTAACGTCTTCCAGAGCGAAAACCCTGCCGCCATGATTCAGGCCGTACACGCTGTCGTACACGAAGGCTTGACACCGGAACAAGGTTTCGAAATGTTCAAGGATTTACAATAATGTGCTAATGGGTCAATATGCCAATGTACCAATGGAATGAATGTCCCATTTGGAGTATTTCACCGGCATATTGGCACATTTGCAAATTGATAAATTATTAGTTATGCATAAATTATTTACTTATCTCTGTTCCGCATTGTTGCTGGTAACCGCTACATCCTGCGAGAAGAAGACAGAGAAATTGCTGTTGGGTGGTTCCGGCTGGAACAAGATCGTGATCATCGATAAGAACACCAAGCAGGTAGAGTGGGAGCATCCCCTCGAAAAAGGTTGGGAATGCAACTCCGCTGTTGCCACTCCCGACGGGAATATCCTCTTTGCCTATGCCAGAGGTGCGAAGCTGATCGACCGCAACCATCAGGAGATCTGGAATATTGCCGCTCCCGATACCTGTGAGATGCAGACCGCCCGCGTGTTGCCCGACGGTAACTATCTTTTGGGTTGGGTAGGCCATCCGGCTGTCATCATGGAGGTGAGCCCGAAGGGAGAAATCCTGTCGCGTACCGAATATGAGACAGGCATCGAACATCCGCATGCCCAGTTCCGCCAGCTGAACAAGAATGCCCGCGGTAACTACCTGATGCCCCTCTTTGCCACTTCCGACGTGCGCGAGATCTCTCCGCGAGGCGAAGTCGTGAAGATCACCCGTCTCGAAGGAACGCCTTTCACGACATTGGCATTGGCTAACGGGAACCATTGGGTTGCCTGTGGTGACGGTCACTCCCTGATGGAAGTGAACCTCGACAACGGCGAAGTAGCCCGCCGTTACGGTGAGAACGATATCAAAGGCGCCCGCCTGTTCTTCGTCGCCGGCTTGCTTCCTGCAAAGGATGGCGGCCTGTACGTCTGCAACTGGCAGGGACATGACAAGAATGCCGTAGAGGCCAACAGCCCCCAGGTATTCGAAATCAATGATAAAGGTGAAGTGATCTGGAATCTGAACGATAACGAAAAGTTCGGTATGATTTCTACGATTAGCACGATCGAATAGGTCACTGGTTTCATCACGTTTTTTCAGGCACGGATTTCTTTGAAATTCGTGCCTGAATCATATCTGCCTATATCTTTCCCTTCCTGTGTCTCTTTGAAAAGAATAGTGACGCTCTCTATCCATGCAGATTCCCATAACAATAAAATGACTAAAAAAAACGTACGTTTCTTTTAGTCATTTTGTAGACACTTAATCTTCATATGTCCAGACTGTTATGTCTTTTTCTGCTTTGGGACTGACGAGCTTTTGTGTGGAATGTATTGTTTGTTAAGTTGTTGTAAATCATATTGTTTCAAAAATAGGTTAACAGAGTGAAAAAATATATCCCGTTCTTTTGCCCGTTCTATCGGAAAGAGAAGGATAGACAATCTACTTATTTAGAAACAGTATAATTTTAGTATAAAATCGATATGATTTTGATAATGCTTGATATTCAATAAATATTATATATGATAAGATGTGCTATACCGCTTTCTAATCTATATATTATTTGATTTTTTAGTTAGAGCAAAATAGAATTAATCCTTGATAATCATTGGATATTTATAATGATATCAAACTATTGATTATTAGGTATATAAAAAATTAAAAGGTTTGAATTTCAAATAAATTAACTATCTTTGTGCGCTCTTGGGAAAATATATATTCAGTGTATAAAAGCTGTTTGAACAGCTTTTATTTTGTGCTATATAGCACAAAATAAATAACGTGCAGTAACCCTTTTAATATTTTGTTAAGATATTTTGCTGCCAAAATCGATTTCTATTCGTTATTCCACTATTGGGACTGACGAACTTTGTTGTAGGGTAATAAATTCTTTAATTATATGAAAATCAATGATTTACTATTAAGATTAACGAAAGAGAAATACCTCAATCGCTGGATAATTTTTTTGATTGACCTGTTCCTTTCCGTCTTTTCGACCGTTACTTCTTTAGCTTTGGTCAGTTATATTCTGGATTGGAACTATACCGACCAGATCATTCTGACAGTTTTTCTGGCGTCGTTGTTCTGTAGCACTGCCAGCTTTCTTGTTTGCCAGACCTATAAAGGCATTATTCGCCATTCCGCCTTTACTGAAACCGGACGCATCGCCATGTCCTCTTCACTGAAAGTGGCGACCATCCTGCCGGTTCTTTTGTTTACGACCGGCCTTCTTTCCTTTCGCGGTTTCCTGCTGGGAAGTGTGGTGGATTTCTTCCTCACTTTTTTTATCCTGACGATATTCCGTGCTTTCCTGATCACGCTCTATACCTTTATGGTGAGCAGCATTGCATCCAACCGGAAAGACAAGCTTTTCATATTCGGGCATGAAGATTCTTCTCCCGCCCTATTGAACGATTCCTTTCTGCGTGAAAACTCATCCTATCAGGTGGAAGGCTTCCTCCGTTTCGGCCAGCGTGTCTCCATGCGCATCGGTTTGTATAAGGTCTATTTCATTACCGACCAAGAGGAATTCAGCCGTTTGGTGAACCGCTACAATATCAAGGCGATCCTCTTTACGGACTATAAGGCGGTGAAGGAAGAAAGCGAACGTCTGGTTCGTTTCTGCGAAAAAGAGAAAGTCCGTATGTTGCTCCTTCCTTCTTTGGACGAACTGAAAGGAGGCAAACTGAAGATGCGCGCCCTTCCCGAAGTCCGCATCGAAGACCTGTTAGGACGCGAAGAGATCCGTATCAACATGGAGGAGATCGCAGGTTCCCTGAAAGGCAAAGTCGTTTTGGTCACCGGAGCCGCCGGTTCCATCGGTAGCGAACTCTGTCGCCAACTCTGCCATTTCGGGCTGAAGCAATTGGTTTTGTTCGACAGTGCCGAAACCCCGATGCATAACATCCGGCTGGAGCTGGAAGAAAAATTCCCCGATGTCGAGTTTACCCCGGTCATGGGAGACATTCGCATGATCCATCGTGTCGAAAGCATCTATCAGCGTTTCCATCCCCAGTTGGTCTTCCATGCCGCCGCCTACAAGCATGTGCCCCTGATGGAAGAGAACCCCTGCGAAGCCGTCCATACGAATGTCTACGGTACGCGTAACGTAGCCGATATGGCAGTCAAGTACGACGTAGACAAGTTCATCATGGTCTCGACCGATAAAGCCGTCAACCCGACCAATGTCATGGGAGCGTCCAAGCGTTTGGCGGAGATGTATGTGCAAAGCCTGAGCATCGCTATCAGCAAAGGCCGGCATTCCGGTAAAACCCGTTTTATCACCACCCGTTTCGGCAACGTGTTAGGCAGCAACGGTTCCGTCATTCCCCGTTTCCGCGAACAGTTGGCAAAGGGCGGCCCTCTGACCGTCACCCATCCCGACATCATCCGCTACTTCATGACGATCCCCGAAGCCTGCCGCTTGGTTTTGGAAGCCGCCTTTATGGGCAAAGGAAACGAAATCTTCGTCTTCGATATGGGAACCCCTGTGAAGATCGCCAATCTGGCACGCCGCATGATCGAACTGGCAGGCCTTGTCCCCGGCGAGGATATCGAGATCAAATATACCGGTCTCCGTCCGGGTGAAAAGCTCTACGAAGAACTGTTGGCAACGAAAGAAAATACATTGCCAACGGAAAACGAAAAGATCTACCGTGCCCAAGTCCGGGAATACGATTACGAAGACATCTGTACGGTCATGTCCCCCTTGATCGACCTCGCGATCAAAGTAGACAAAATGGGAACCGTCCGAATGATGAAAGGAATCGTGCCTGAGTTCAAGAGCAAGAATTCGGTATATGAGGCGTTGGACAAGGCTGAATAATACCCTGCTCCTGTTTTTTGCAGTATTATCCGCCCTCTGTTTGATCGGAGGCTATTACGCTGATGGAATCTGTATCTGGCTGTCTTTCCTTACATTGTTGGTTTGGCCGATATTGGCAGTCAACCTGTTGTTGCTGGTAATACAATTATTCACAAAAAAGAAATGGAAAGGTATGGTTCCTTTGCTGGCGATCCTGCTTCATGCGGATTATCTGTCCCGTTTTCAACTCCTTTTTGGTATAACTGACTGTTTCGGAACAAACAGGCCCTCTTTGCCGTAGGCACCTATAACGCTAGCCATTTTTATTGGGTGAAATCTTTATTGTTTGTAGACTGCACAATTTTAAAGTTAGCTATAAAAATGAATCATATAGCGTAATGTAAATATTATTTTGATTAATGTCAGATATACAGGTAAATAATAAACGAATAGCGAAGAATACAATTCTTTTGTATTTTCGCACCATATTCATTATGATCATTACGCTCTATACGAGCCGTGTCGTTTTGAATCAGTTAGGTGTGGAAAACTATGGTATTTATAATGTTGTAGGAGGTGTAGTGGCTATGTTTGCAGTTATTTCTTCTGCACTTTCATCAGCTATTAGTCGTTTTATTACATTTGAGTTAGGCAGAGGAAATTTAAACAAATTAAAAGTCATATTTTCAACAAGTGTAAATATTCAATTAGTTATTTCTCTTATAGTATTAACTTTTGGTGAAATTATAGGTGTTTGGTTCTTGAATTACAAGATGATGATACCAGAAGAGCGTTTGGTAGCTGCCAATTGTGTTTTACAGTGTTCCCTTATAACCTTTTGTATTGGTTTGATTAGTGTTCCATATAGTGCTTTGATCGTTGCTCATGAACGTATGTCAGCTTTTGCATATATTAGTATTTTTGAAGCGATGATGAAACTTGCAGTTTGTTATTTGCTCGTTGTTTCATCATGGGATAAACTCATTTCGTATGCTCTGTTTATGTTGTTTGTGTCATTGACTGTGCGGTTTATTTATGGAATGTACTGTTCTAGACATTTTGAAGAAAGTCATTATCTATTTGTTTATGATAAGAGGCTTTTTCGTGAAATGATAAGTTTTGCAGGTTGGACTTTTTTTACAAATATAGCATGGGTTTTTAACACACAAGGTATTAATTTGTTGGTTAATGTTTTTTTTGGAGTTACATTGAATGCTGCAAAGGGTATTGCTTCGCAGGTTGAAGGAGCAGTAATGCAGTTCGTTAACAATTTTACAATAGCTATTAATCCTCAGATAACTAAATGTTATGCAGCTGGCGAGAAAGATCAAATGTTTAATCTTATTTGTAGAGGTTCAAAATTTTCAATTTTACTTCTTTTGTTTTTCGCTATACCAATAGAGCTAGAAGCTGAATATTTACTTACTATTTGGTTAAAAACGGTTCCAGATCATGCTGTCATATTTACAAGGTTGGCAATTATTGGTATTGTAGTGAATGTAATAGGAAATACTGGCTATACTGCTTGTATGGCTACAGGAAACATAAAAAGATATGTATTATGGATAACAAGTATAGGTCTCTTCGTTTTTCCTCTGACTTGGATCTCATATACGTTAGGTTTTCCAGTAGAGATTGCTTATATCTTATATATTTTGATATATATTTTGATAGATATTGTTCGTTTATTTATAATGAGAGGATTGTTAAATTTTCCCATTAGTTATTTTGTTAAAAGAGTAATTATTCCAGTTGTATTAACATCTATTGTTGGAGTTCTTCTTCCTCTGTTTGTGTATCTAAGTTTTGAACCATCTATTTTTCGTTTCTTAATTACTATTTGTGTTAGTGTAATCTCTATTGGATTTGCATCCTGTTATATTGGTCTTACTAAACATGAGCGTGGAATAATTATAGGAGAGATTATTACAAAAATAAAACGATAATTGTTATGTCTTTAAAAACAAAATTAATGACTGTTATATCTCATGTTCTTCATGCTACACCAAAAAAGGTTGTTGCAAATATAACATACCTTCAGCCTAATAATCAACTTGTACGAAAGAATATTCTCATCACTGGTGGTGGACGTGGACTTGGTTATGCAATGGCTAAGAAATTTAAATCTGAAGGAGCAGAAGTGCTTATCGCGGGACGTAATGAGAAGAATCTTAAGATAAGTGCAGAGAAGATAGGGTGTAAATTTCTTACGCTTGACGTTCAAGATGTGAAGTCTTTTAAATCTTTCATAGATGATGCTGATCAAATGCTTGGAGGTATAAATTGTCTTGTGAATAATGCAGGTATTTCGCTCCATGAAAAAGGATTCTTAGATGTTAATCCTGATCAGTTTGATTCTCAGTTTAATACTAATTTAAAAGGTGCATTTTTTTTAACTCAATGCTTTATAAATAAGTGTAAGGAGAAAAAAATCGAAGGAACTAAGAATATTCTTTTCATATCATCTGAAACTGGTATTACTGCTGATGAACGTCCATACGGGCTGACAAAAATTGCAATGAATAGTCTTGTTCAAGGTTTGGCCTGTAGATTTGTAAATAGTGAGTTCCGAATTAATGCAGTTGCACCAGGTGTTACAGTTTCAGATATGGTAACAGGGAGCTCTGATGAAAATTTGGCTTGTGGATACAATATTACTGGGCGTTATTATCTTCCAGAAGAGGTTGCAGAAGTAGCATGTTTTCTTTTATCAGATGCTTCTAACTGTCTGAATGGTCAAATCTTAGTGTGTAATGAAGGTAAAACAATAAACACTCGATGGAAAAAATAAGTTATATGGGAAAAAAATATTATACGAGTGAACGTAATGTGCAGATTGTTATTGCTTTATTGAAAACTTATGGCATTCGTAAAGTTATAGCATCTCCTGGTACTACTAATATGACATTTATTGGTAGCATACAAAATGATCCATTTTTTGAGATTTATTCATCTGTAGATGAGCGTTCTGCTGCATATATTGCATGTGGTCTTGCTGTTGAGAGCGGTGAGCCTGTTGTTATTAGCTGTACAGGTGCTACCGCATCTCGAAACTATATGTCTGGACTAACAGAGGCTTATTATCGTAAAATTCCTGTTTTAGCTATTACTTCGCATCGAGGAGATATTGCTATTGGTCATCTGTTAGATCAGCAGATAGACCGTCGTAGTATACCTAATGATATAGCAATGGAGAGTGTAACAGTTCCATTGGTAAAAGATAACGATGATGCTTATTATTGTCGTATTCAAGCAACTAAGGCTATACTTGCTCTTACACGTAATGGTGGAGGTCCTGCACATATCAATATGCATACGGGGTATAGTTCTGATTTTTCAGTTCAAGAATTACCAGTTGTTCATAGGATTGATAGGTTTACAATATTTCAGGATTTGCCAACAATAACAAAAGGTATTCATATTGCTATTTTCATAGGTTCCCATAAACCATTCTCATCGGAAGAGATCGAAGCTATTGACAATTTTTGCGCAGCTCACAATGCAGTAGTTTTTTGTGATCATACAAGTGGTTATTATGGTAAATATGGAGTTTATTTTGCGCTGATTTTCAGTCAAATGAAGTATATTTCTCCTCATTTAAATATTGATATTTTGATTCATTTAGGAGAAATTTCGAGCATTGTACCTCGAATGAATGTAAAAGAGGTTTGGAGAGTAAATGAGGACGGAGAACTTCGTGATAGTTATCGTAAGCTCTCAAAGGTGTTTGCAATGCCAGAATACATTTTTTTCTCTAGTTATACTCCTGATAAGTATACACCTATTGCTGAGTTTTATAATGTATGTAAAAAGGAATATTCTGAAACTATTAATATGATTCCAGAATTACCATTTAGTAATATTTGGATTGCACAACAGATTCATGATAAGTTGCCACAAAATAGTTATCTTCATCTAGGTATCAATAATTCGCTTCGATCATATAATTTCTTTGAAATATCAGATGGAATAAAAGGAAGTAGTAATGTAGGTGGTTATGGTATAGATGGTGGGATTTCTTCATTACTTGGAGCTTCACTTGCTAATCCAAATATTTTACACATTGGTGTTTTTGGTGATTTAGCATTTTTCTATGATATGAACTCTCTTGGAAATCGTCATGTTACGAACAACATTCGTATTATGCTCATTAACAATGGCCGTGGAACAGAATTCCGAAACTATGGACATATATGTTCTATTTTTGGTGATGAAGCGGATAGATATATTTCTGCTGCAGGACATTTTGGTAATCAATCGTCTGAATTAGTTAAACATTATGCGAAAGATCTTGGTTTTAAGTACCTTTCTGCTTCAAATAAAGAGGAATTTACGAAGATCATGAATGAGTTCGTGTCACCTGTAATTAGTGATAAACCATTGTTAGTTGAAATTTTTACTAAAACAGTAGAAGAGAGTGAGGCTATAAAAATTCTTCGGAATTTGCGTACTTCGAAGCAAGATGAAATGAAAGATAGGATTGTAGGGGCAATAAAAGGTGCCTTAGGTACTAAGGGGAAAAAGATAGTAAAGAAATTTTTGAGATAATTTCTACAGAAAGAATGAAAATCGGAATACTAACCCAAGCTCTTCATAGTAATTATGGAGGATTGCTTCAGAATTATGCTTTGCAGGAGGTTTTAAGGGAGATGGGACATGATCCTATTACCATTGATCGTCATATACCTAGGTCTGTATGCTTTATGAAGGAGGTTGCTAAACGGATTTTTCAAATGGTAAAGTCGAGTTATGATGCTAGTTTGTTGACAAGTAAGCAAAAAGCAGATTTATCACGTTTGCAGCAACCGTTTGTGCAACAGAACATCAAACATACAGATAGATTATTTACGCAGGCTGTATTTGATGCCTATGTGGAAAGTCATCCTATGGATGCTTATATCGTTGGTAGTGACCAATGCTGGCGCCCATGTTACTCTGCGAATATAAAGAACTATTATCTTGATTTTGTAAAGAGTAACGCAAAGAAGATAGCTTATGCAGCCAGCTTCGGTGTTGAAAAATGGGAGTATAGTGAAGATATGACTCCTGTTGTAAGTGAATATGCAAAACGATTCGATGCTATTTCTGTACGCGAAAATACTGGAGTTACATTATGTAAAGAGAAACTTGGTGTGGATGCTGCTTGGGTGCTTGATCCTACAATGCTTTTAGGCAAGAATGGTTTCATGAAGTTTGTTACTTCTGAGAATAGTAATGGCTATGTGTTGAATTATTTATTGGAAGAATCGGAATCGGCACGTACATTAGTCAAGCATATTGCGTATGCCATTAAAATACCTGAGATTCGTTCTAATATTGCATCACCTATTTTCTATCGAGGAGAATCTTTACAGTCACATCTTAATATATCAGTCGAACAATGGTTGAGTAATATTTATAATGCTTCATTTGTTATAACAGATTCTTTTCATGGGGCAGTTTTTAGTATTTTATTTAATGTACCTTTTGTGGTAAAGTTGAATGCAGTTCGGGGCAACACACGTTTGGAGTCTTTGCTTACAAATTTTGGTTTGATGGATTGTATTTGTAACGATATTAATAGTGTTAAGATTCCAACCTTTGATTGGCAGGAAATAAATATACTTTTATCTAAGAGACAGATAGAATCTATGAAATTTTTAACCAATGCGTTAAAATAGCATGGAGATGTTTGAAAATGTTATATCTGTATTTTAATAAGCTTAGAGACTTAAATGAATTGCAGATTTTAATATCTGAAAATATAATGTATATGAACTGTTTATAATAGGAATATATTAGTAAGTAGTGATAGTTGGTAATAGAAGGAAAATGAAACTTGGTATATTAACTTTTTGGAAAACAGAAGATAATTATGGTCAGCTACTGCAATGCTATGCCTTACAGACATATTTGCAGTCGTTGGGACATGAGACTTTCTTGGTGCGTACAACGAATGGTAGAGATTATAGTCCTACATTCAAGCAGCAATTGATGGAAAAGGCGCGTATAGTCTATCGTCTTTTACCTTATCCATTTTATTTGGTGAAGCGTGTTATCAGTTCTGCTTTTTATGTATTTACACATGGGAGTTTCCGAAAGCGTACTGTTGACCTCGGTTTTGAACAGTTTCGTCAAGAGTATTTGAATTGTACTAAGGTATATACACTTGAAGAGTTGCAGAATGATCCCCCCGTTGCAGATATTTTTGTAGTTGGGAGTGATCAAATTTGGAATACTCATGATGGTATTTACTATTTAAGTTGGGTGCATGATAAAATACGTAAAATTGCTTATGCTGCCAGTTTTGGTGGATGCGATACTTTACCTGATGGTAAAACTTTGTCTGAATGGTTGAAACGTTTTGATTATGTTTCTGTTAGAGAACAGAGTGGTGTGGAGATCTGTGTAAATGCGGGGCGTAGAGATGCAGTATGTGTTGTTGATCCAACGATGTTATTGACAGCAACAGATTATCTCAAGATTGCATCTCAAGAGTTGCCTAAAGATAAATATTTGTTTATCTACTTTCTTGGAACACGTACAATCATCAATTGGAAAGAGATACATGCATTTGCTAAGGAAAAAGGGTTGAAAATTATTTATGTTGCAAGTCAAGGTCAAGAGGATAAATTCAAACATACACAGGCTAGCATTCATGAATGGCTGTCCCTCATTGCTAATGCTGAATATGTCATTACTAACTCTTTTCACGGTACTGTATTTACTCTTTTGTTTGGTAGAAAGTTTTTGACTTATCCTGTAACAGGTGTTGCTATAAAGATGAACGATCGCATTACTACACTCCTCAATCCATTGGGTTTGGGTAATCATATTTATAGTGGTAGTATCCGCGTTATTGAGGAAAGTATTGATTATGCAGAAGTGCATCGTATCATGCAAAAACATGGTGCTAAAGGGTGTGAATTATTAAAGGAATGGACACGATGAAAAATCCGCTTTTAAGTATTATCGTACCTGTTTATAATGTAGAAAAGTATCTGCGGACTTCTTTAGATAGCATTTTTGTGCAAGATACTGACGATTGTGAGATTTTGCTTATTAATGATGGTTCAAAGGATGGTTCGTTGTCTGTGCTTCGTGAATATGAAAAGAAATATCAGAATGTTCGTGTGATAAATAAGATTAATGAAGGTGTGAGTGCTACACGGAATTGCGGACTTGACGAATGTAGGGGAGAATATTTATATTTCATGGATGCTGACGATATACTTCATCCACAGTTATTGTCGTTTCTTAGAAAAGAGATTGTAGAGGTGTATCCGGATATTGTCGTCTGGGATTTTGCTACATTTTATACAAATCCTAAGTTTGTCCCGATACCATCAGAAGTAAAAATAGAGGATGTACAGAATGAGCATAAGGAGGCCTTCAATTATTTGATGGCGAACGGCTCCGCCGTATCGCTTTGGAACAAAGCGATACGGCGGAGCCGTGTAGGCGAGATAATTCGCGTTGATCCTACTATGACTTATGGAGAGGATATGTTTTTCTGTTGGAAGGTAATACTTATGGCTGATAATATTCGATATATTAGACTTCCATTGTATTATTATCGTCAGTCGGGTTATGGAGCCACTAATCGTTTTCACCCCGATCTATATGAGCACTATCGTAGGGCATTTGATGATATACGTCTGTTTGTGGAGCAACAGGGAATTGTTAATGTTAATATATTGACCAATATTGATTATCATTTCGCTTGCCGTATTCCGGCTCTAACTAGTATGGAAATAAGAGCTCCATATAGTATAGATAAACAAATATCTCATTTACAGCATGTTCTACAGGATGAATATATTCGTAGAGGATTATTGTCGAACTCGCAACTGAATGGTAAATTGTTTACTCTTGCGCGTAATAATGAGGTTAGTAAAATGCTTAAGATTGCACGTTTAGAAGCAGTGAAATCAAAGTTATTATATCCGTTGAAAAAGATTTTGAAGTAAATACATTATATGGCGCAATATTTTGCTAAAATATCGTTTAATACAAAAGTTAGTGTGCTTTCTTTTGCACTTTGTTGTGGTGTAGTTTCACAACATGTGAAATGGACATGTAAGGATTATGAGTGGCTGAATGTGCTGCAGTCGTTTTGGTTTTTCATTGTTGAAACTTGCGTACCATTCTTTTTTATGATTTCTGGCTATCTTTTCTTTCGGACTTATCAAAGTTGCAAATGGAGAGAAAAACTACAATCACGGGTAAAATCATTATTGGTGCCATACTTATTATGGAATATCTTTTATGCAGTAGTAATGATTTCATTACAAAAAGCAGGATTGGTATCTAATATGCAGATTGTTAATAGTTTATCGGGGGGGGTGATTTCGTGTGTCAATAGTGAATTCAGTCCATTATGGTTCGTGAAGTATTTGATGATATTTGTGTGCATTTCTCCGTTGATGTATTATGTGTTGAGAAATAGAATTCTTGGATTGTTGATTATTTTGGTTTTTATGTTAATCAATGCATATAACTATTATATTGGAAATATGCAGGTTCCACTTAATGTTAATGCTAATAATTTAATAATGCTTATCTATCAATATATATTTTTCGTCACTGGTTCTTATGGGGCTCTCTGTTTTAAACGGCAAATAGAGACTTTCTCTGCAATGAGATCCAAGATTAGTATGTTTGTATTATTGTTACTTATAGCATTCTATTTTGGTTACATAGTACATTTTGGTGATGTTATTACTAATCATTTGTTCCGCTGGATGTGGTGCGTTAGTTTGTGGTTTGTTTGTGATTTATTTCCTGAGTGTAAAGTTCGTTCATGGATGAAATACTCATTTTTTATCTATTGTGCCCATATGATTTTTGTGATGTGTTTTCAGGGAGTAACAAATATTATCTATATGAAAACTTCGGGATTGAAACCATATCTTGAGATAAGTGAATATCTATGGCTTCCAATCTTGACTATATATGTTTTAATAAAAATAGGTAATATCCTCAAGATTCATGTTCCGAAATTTTGGAGTTTAATTACGGGGAGTAGAGGATAGTTAATATAAGCAAATGATTAATATAACCGATAAAAATCAATGTTGTGGGTGTACTGCTTGTGCCTCTGTTTGTGGACACGGTAGTATCACAATGGTAGAGGATGCAGAAGGCTTTAAATTCCCTAATATAGATACTGCAACGTGTGTGGGGTGTGGATTATGTGAGAAGGTTTGTCCAATGTTACATCCTGAATCCGAGAGGAGCGTGAAACAGGTAATTGGGGCTAAGCATCAGGATGCAGTTGTTCGTAAAACAAGTTCTTCCGGTGGGGTTTTCTCTCTCCTTGCAGAAGTTTTTATAGTAGAAGGTGGAGTCGTTGTTGGTTGTGCGATGGATAAAAATCTTCAAGCTGTACACATTATTTGCGAAACTATAGAAGACATTATTCGTTTACGTTCGAGTAAATATGTGCAGAGTAATGTGGAAGGAATCTTCCCGCAGGTACGTAAGTTGCTTCGTGATGGAAGGAAGGTGTTGTTTTCTGGTACTCCTTGTCAGGTGGCAGGTCTCCGAAGATTTCTGGTTAAACCGTTTGGTAATCTTTTTTGTGTGGATGTTTTATGTCATGGTGTACCTTCACCAAAGCTTTTTCGGGAATATAAAGAGATGATGGAGCAACAATATGGTTCACAGGCTCATTCTGTTAATTTCAGAAGCAAGAAAAAAGAATGGAAGCGTTTATACATAAATTTTCGGTTTGATAATGGAAAGGAATATTTTAAGAATGCAACGTTCGATCCTTATATGCAACTTTTCCTTGGCAATAAGAGCCAGCGTAATGCTTGTTTTCATTGTCCGTTTACTACAACAAACCGTCAAGGTGATATCTCTCTTGGAGATTTTTGGGGAATAGGAAAAAACTTCCCGGGTTTGGATGATGATAAGGGTATTTCAATGATTCTTATTAATTCTGATAAGGGTGAAGAAATGTATAGTAAGATAATGTATCAAATAACGAGTTTTGAAAGTAATCTTGATCAAGCTATTTATGGAAATAAGGTGTTGGTGGAGAATATTTTAGGAGAAGAACAACGAGATTGCTATTATAGTACTTTTGTTGCTGATGGACTACGGGTATCGTTTGAAAAACATACTCGGTATTTTTCTTTTTGGAAGGAATCTTATATCCATTTGATGCGTTGGGGACTTGACTTTATTCGTTACATATGTCATATAAGTTACTAAAATATAGAATATAATGAAAATAGGAATACTTACATTTTGGAATACTCCTGATAATTATGGGCAGATGCTTCAATGTTTTGCTCTTCAAACTTATTTGCGTGAGCAGGGACATGATACCTTTCTCGTACGTACTGGTAGAGAATGGAGGCCGTTATCAGGATTTATACCTCAATTGAAAGATAAAATACGATCTGCAAACCGTTTACGGCAGTATCCTCTGTTTCTTACGGGTAAAATACTTTCCAATCTTTATTACTTATTTACCTATTTTTATTTAAAGCAATATATAATAGAAAGAGGTTTTGATTCTTTTCGAAATAAATTGTTCAGATAAGATATATTCGCTTGAAGAATTGATGTAAAATCCACCTCAGGCAGACTGTTTTATTGTTGGTAGTGATCAAATTTGGAATACTCGTGATGGTATCTATTTTCTTTCTTTCTTGGGCTAATGATTCAGTCAAAAAGATAGCCTATGCTGCTAGTTTTGGCGGGTTGAAAGGTGAGCAGGAATTTTATACGTCTTTGGTTGCAACGATTTGATTGGAGCTCTGTACGGAAGCAAAGCGGGGTTGACATTTGTAAGGCGAGTGGACGTAATGATGTACAACTTGTTTGTGATCCTACTCTATTGCTTCATTCAGAGGATTATAAAAAACTTGTGGATCCGAACACTGTTTGTTTACCCAAACGTAAATATATCTTTGTATATCTGTTGGGAACTCGTACGCATATACGTATGAAAGATGTGTATGCTTATGCAGAAAGAATATGGACGTAATATATGTTGGAAGCCAAGGGGTAGTTGATAAATTTTCACGTATAGAGCCAATTATTGGTGAATGGATCAATTATATTGCAAATGCTGAAATGATTATCATTAATTCTTTTCATGGAACTGTATTTAGTATTCTTTTTGAAAAACGATTTATGAATTTTCTTGTTTACGGTGCTGCTATTCGTATGAATGATCGTATTAAAACTATTCTTTGCCATTTGGGGTTGGAAAATCGTATATTTAATGGTGAATTGAATGCGATTGAAAATGCTATTGATTATGAACGTGTGAATAAGATTTTAGAGGCGGATAGAGAAACTAGTGGGGCTTGTCTTCTTAAGAATATGTAATTATGTTTATAATCTTGTCACTATTTGTAATAAGTCTCTTTTTTGTATTTGCGATTGAGAGAACAAAAAATACAGTAAATAAAAACAGACTTATATTCTTTTGTCTTTTGTATTTGTCTTTTATTAGCGGTACGAGACTTATTGGTGGATTGGATTTTCCTACTTATGAAGGTCATTATAATAGTGTCCCTACATTTCCTATTGTATTGGATTCAAGTACATGGAATCAGAATTATGAGATAGGTTATACTTATATATGTGCTTTTTTCAGAACCTTAGGTATTTCTTTTTATGGATTTTGTTTATTACATGCTGTATTTTTTTATTTCTGTTTGTGGAAAGGATTAAGCCGATATACAAAACATTTTGGTATAGTCATTTTGGTATTCTTGTATAAGCTTTGTTTTTATAATACATTTATCAGTATGAGACAAAGCCTTACAGTGGCAATGTTTTTTTTGATTGTACCATATATTGTTGAAAAAAAATGGATTAAGTATTATATCTGTGTGTTTTTTATTTCAAAAATTCATAATGGGGCACTTTTGTTATATCTCTTATATCCAATTACATATCTTAAGTTAACAAAAAAACGGATATTTTGGTTAAATATCATTTTCTTGCCTACTATATTTATTGGGTTGACGGGTATTGATGTTTTGGGACAGATTGGAGGGGTTTTGCAGGAAAATGCTAGTAATGGAGCTATGGAAGGTAAGATTGATAAATATTTTGGTAATGAAAATCTTTCGCCTATTGGCATTTTCCATACATTAGAGTATTTTTTGATAATGTTTGTGCTTTATAAGAACATCAAATTATTTGATTTGGAAAATAAAACGACCAAAATTGTAATATGGTTGTTTTTGTGTTTGTTGCCATTATTTACTCTGTTAAGAGGTAGTGAAGTTCTGACACGTGAGAAAGATTACTTTACAATTTTTTATGCAGTGATATTGGGTGTGTTGATTGATAGAGTATCTAAGGGGAGATCACTTATTTGGTTAGCAGTAGTGAGTATATGTGCATTTGGTTATTATCGTTATGTAATATTGTTTGATGGTGGTCATTTTTTGACCTATCATTCTTGGCTTTTTGATCCTTTTTATACATTCTTTCAATGATAAATATATTATTTGAATATCCGCAATTGAATTGTGGCGGGACGGAAATGGTGATGTATAATCTAATTAAATTTTTCGATCCTGAACAGTTTCATGTGGATTTGCTTGTCCGTAAGAAAGGTGACAACGAGCAGATATTTAGAGATATTGGTTGTTCTATTTTTGTAGTGCCGTTTGTGAATAAAAAACAATATTCAAGAGATCTAACAAGTTTTTTACAAGTTCATAGGTATGGTGTTGTACATACTCATATGCACAATGATATGGGACTTGTCATGAAATGTGCGGAGAGTGTAGGAGTTCCTGTTCGAGTTGCTCATTCTCATAATGCTCGTGTAGATGTTCCTCGTATTATGTGGCCGTTGAATATCATTCGTAGTTGGCAAACAGAGAATCATGCAAATCTTTTTTTTGCATGTTCACATATTGCTGCTGAATGGTTATTCCCGCGTTATCGTAAAGTTGCACATGTTATTTATAACGGAATAGACCTTGATGCTTTCAGATTTGATCCGCAAATCCGTAAACAAAAGCGTGAAGAATTAGGAGTGTCCGATAAGACTAAGGTGATTATTAATGTCGGGCGTTGTACAAATCAGAAAAATCACTCTTTCATTTTGGATAGAGCTAAAGAACTAAAGAATGAAGATATGCTCTTCATAATCATTGGGGAGGGACCTCTCTTTGAACAATTGAACAGGCGTATTGAGGATGAACATATTTCCAATGTCCGTATGATGGGTAAGAGTTTCAATGTTTTTCAATGGTTATGTGCTGCGGATGTTTTCTTTTTTCCTTCTGTGTATGAAGGGCTTGGTATAGTAGCAATAGAAGCTCAAGCATGTGGACTACGTGTTTTATCTACTAATACCATACCCGTTGAAGCTGATATGCAGATAGGGTGTTTTGAATGGATAGAACTGGCTGATATCAAAAGATGGAATGATTTATTAAAACAAGTTACTTATAGCGAGGAGAAGCGATTAGAACTCTCTAGCAAAGCATTTGAATCTCATTATAATATTCGAGTTGTTGCAAAAGAAGTAGAACAACTATATAAAAGTAAATTATGTTAGTAACAATATTTACACCAACTTATAATAGGGCTTACATTTTATCAAAACTATATGTTAGTTTGTGTAAACAGACCTGCAAGGATTTTGAATGGCTTGTGGTAGATGATGGCTCTACTGATGATACTAAATCTTTGTGTTGCAAATGGAAGGAAGAGGCGGATTTTCCCATTCATTATGTATCCGTATCCAATGGTGGCAAACATCGAGCGGTTAATTATGGTGCAAAGATTGCAGTAGGTGAATTGTTTTTTATTGTAGATAGTGATGATCAGTTACCGGATGATTCTATTTCTATTATAAGCGAAGAATATAACAAGGTCAGAGATCGTGAAGATATATGTGGTATATGTGGCCTAAAAGCATATTTTTCAGGAGAAAAAGTTGGAGGAGAACAAACGTTTGAGTCATTTGTTTGTAATTCATTGGATTTCCGTTATAAATATCATATAAGAGGGGATATGGCAGAAGTATTTCGTGTTAAGATAATACGAGAATTTCCTTTTCCAGAAATTCCAAATGAAAAATTCTGTCCAGAAGCAGTTGTTTTTCAGAGGATAGCCAGTAAATATGACTTCTATTATTTTTATCGTAAAATTTATCTCTGTGATTATCTACCCGATGGTTTAACTGCAAGAATAACCCGAATTAGAATGCAATGTCCTGTAGCTAGTACTATTTGTTATTCTGAATTGATAAAATCAAAAGTACCTATTATTCAAAAAATTAGGGCTTCAATTAATTATTGGCGTTTTTGGCTTTGCCAAACAACGAATCAAAAGGCAAATATTGGAGTGTTATGGTTAATTACATTTCCATTAGGATTTATGATGCATATAAATGATAAAAGAAAGCAGAAAATATGATTAGATCCTTAAAGGAAGATCTTTATCGTTATGAAGGTCTGAAGTGTCATTGTTTATTGACACAATTAAGATATATATTGTTTGTACCAGGTTTTCAGTATATTTATTTTCTTCGTCACGCACAAGAGGCTAGGAATTGTATTAGTCGCTTCTTATGGAATGTATTGTTGAAACTGTGTTCATTTAAATTTGGTATTCAAATACCAACAGGTGTGAGACTCGGAAAAGGTTTCCGAATCTCACATTGGGGAGCTATTGTAATGAATCCAGCAGTTGTGCTTGGTAATAATTGTAATATTGCGCAGAATGTACTTATTGGAAATTCTCTAGGACATAAGAAGGGAGTGCCAAAAATAGGTAACAATGTGTGTATTAATGCAAATGCAGTTGTTGTAGGAGGAGTATATATTGCAGATAATGTCTTGATTGCACCTGGAGCTTTTATTAATTTTGATGTTCCTCCTAATAGTATTGTTATTGGAAATCCGGGAAAAATCATTCCACGTGAATTTTCTCCTACAGATAAATATATAGTCTATAAAGTTGAAGATTATCAATGAGAGTGCTTCATGTAATAACAAACCTTGAAACAGGGGGGGCTGAGAAGTTGTTGGTTGATTTGCTACCATTGTTAAAGCAAGGTTGTCAGGTTGAATTGGCCTTATTTCAAGGTCGAAAGACCGAATTTTATAATCAACTGGAAGATATAGGAATTACCATACATTCATTCTCTGAAAATACAAACGTGTATCATCCGAAAAATATCTTTTGTTTAGTTAAACTTGCCCGAAGATTTGATATTGTACATACTCATAATACAGCCTGCCAGATATATGGGGCAATAGCAAGTTTATTTTGCAGAGCAAAATGGTGTACAACAGAACATACTACCACAAGTCATCATCGTGTATGGTGGTTTACTCCTATTGAAAAATGGATGTATAGTCGTTATACTCATGTAATATGTATCTCTGAAGCAACTCAACAATCTATGCTTGAAGTGGCAGGTAAGAGTACGCCAAAAACAACAGTTATATGTAATGGTATCAATGTTAGAAAGTATCACGATGCAGTTCCTGCTAGTGATTTAAAAAAAGAAGGTAAGATCATCACAATGGTGGGAAGGTGGAGTTATCAGAAAGATCAAGCTACTATCATTCGTGCAATAGCAAAACTTCCTGATACATATAAACTTTGGCTTGTTGGTTATGGAGAAAAGGAGGAATCCCTAAAGAAGCTTGCTAATGAGTTATGTGTAAATGATAGGGTTTTGTTTTTGGGATTGCGAAATGATGTTCACAATGTTTTGAAGGCATCTGATGTTGTGGCTCAATCAAGCCATATTGAGGGATTTGGACTTGCTGCTGTTGAAGGAATGGCGGCAGGAAAACCGGTAATAGCAAGTGATGTGAAAGGTCTGGCACAAGTTGTTAAGGGTGCAGGTGTTCTTTTCCCACATGAAGATGCAGATAGGCTCGCGCAGGAAATTAAGTGTATCTGCGAGGATAAAGTTTTGTATTCAGAACTTGTGAAAAGAGGTTATAAACGTGCTGCTCAGTATGATATTTCTACGATGGCAGAAGGATATATGAATGTTTATAAAAAATTAATGAGAAATAGATGATTTTACTGCAAAAAAAACAGATTTTACCTTTTTATCAAGGTATAGGGGGGCTTTAATGGGAGTTGCCATTTTATGGATATATTTGTATCATCAAGGGCCGATTGGTATCCCAGGATATGATCAAGTGGTTCCAATAGGATGGGCAGGTGTTGAAATTTTCTTCTTGCTATCAGCAATAGGATTATGTTATTCTTTACAGAAAAATGGCAATATTATTCAGTTCTTCCAACGAAGGATTGTACGTATTATCCCTACATGGTGGGTGATTATTTCTGTTGGAGCTATAGTACTACATTTTGCGGGTTCTGCTATTCCTAACATATGGTGGAAATGGATAGGTTGGTACAGCGGATTAGGATGGTGGTTACAGGGGTGGATGGTCGATTCTGCAGGTAGTAGCTTTGAATGGTACATTCCAACATTACTTGCGTTTTATATAACAACTCCTTGGCTATTTAAATTGAATAAACATACTATAGGGATTCTTATAGGTGTTGCTGTTGTACTTGGTATCATAGCTTCATATTATGGGTGGGGTAAATCTGTCTATATGTCATGGGAACGTATCCCTGTCTATATGCTCGGTGTATTGATCTTTAATATGATAAATAAAGAAGTAGAAGTATGGAAATTAATTGTATTTGCAATGATTGGCTTTTCTATTTTTATTGGCGGTTATATGCTGAAAGATCAAAATTTAATTCTAAGCCTTAGCATTAGGAGGTACGGAATGTTGGGGATGTTACCAATACTGCTTTATTGTGTTACACTTGTAATTAGTCGAGTGGAATATCTAAATAAATTATTGTTTTTTTTGGGAAGTATAAGTCTGGAAATCTATCTAATACATATAAATCCGAATGTGACCAATTATATTTTTGGTAATATAAAGACAATGTATCCAAAGGATTTGGATATAATTATAACTCTTGTAGTTATAATTATAATTTCGTATGTGATTAACGTGTTAATGAAATTAATATTAAAAAAGAAAAGACTTGTGTTAATTTAATGGAGAAGACGATACAATTATATGTAATTATTCCTATTTATTATTCATTTTCATGAACATCCTACACGTTGTAAATATCTACTTTGTTCTTCCATATTTTATTGGTGATCAATTCAAATACTTCAAAAGTAAGGGCTATAATATGAATGTTGTGTGTAGTCCGAGCGAGTATTTGGCTGATTATGCTAAGAAACAAGGTTTTGATTATATAGAGAGTCCGGTTAATCGTAGTATTTCGTTGAAAGAGGATTTTATTACGATTCGGAATATTTGTAAATTCATTAGGAAGAAAGATATTGATATAGTAGTGGGACATACTCCGAAAGGAGGGCTTTTGGCTATGGTGGCTGCTTGGCTGATGCGAGTTCCTAACCGTATCTATTTTCGTCATGGGTTGGTTTATGAGACGAGTCGTGGTCTTAAACGTTTTATTTTAATGAGCGTGGACAGGCTGGCATCATTTTGTGCTACTGAGATCGTATGTGTAAGTCCTTCGGTTCTTAAGCGTAGTATTGAGGATCGATTGGCACCTGCCAATAAACAAATAGTATTGGGACATGGTACTTGTGGAGGAATTGATACGGAGTTTAAATTTAATCCGGCCCTTGTGGATCGGCAGAAAGTGGCTGACCTTCGTAAGAGGTGGGGGATTAAAGAAAGTGATTTTGTGATTGGATATTCCGGTCGTCTTGTACGGGATAAAGGTATTATTTCTTTGGTACGGGCTTTCGACATGCTGGAAGATGCAGACGATTGCAAGCTTTTGTTGGTAGGTATGTTTGAGGTCCGGGATGCTTTGCCGGAGGATGTAAAGGAAAGGATTGAGAATGATCCGCGTATCATTTATACCGGATTTGTCAATGGAGGAATGGAATATTATTATTCCTTGATGAATCTGTATGTATTACCCAGCTATCGTGAAGGATTTCCTACTGGTGTCTTGGAATCTCAGGCAATGGAATTACCCGTGCTTACCACCCGTGTAACGGGTTGCTGTGATGCCATTTGTGATGGCAGGAGTGGTCTTTTTATTACCCATGATCCGGAAGATATAGTTGAAAAGATAGATGAGATCCGGTTGAAACATCGTATAGATGGTAGGTTCGGACGTGAATGGGTAAAAGAGTATTTTGATTGTCGAAAGGTTTGGTGTGAAATAGAAAAATTATATAAATGAAAATTTTAATAACCGGTATCCATGGTTTTGTGGGATCTAATTTGGTAAATGCATTAAAAGGAAAACATATTCTTTACGGATTAGATATTGTTGCTCCTGAAAAGGATGGAGTGGTAAAAACTTATAGTTGGGATGATCTTGGAAAAAGGAATATTCCGGAGGTGGATGCCATTATTCATCTGGCGGGGAAGGCGCATGATACGAAGAATCAATCTAAGGCGCAGGTTTATTTTGATATCAATACAGGGCTGACACAAAAGATTTATGACTATTTCTTGGGTTCTTCTGCGAAGAAGTTTGTTTTCTTCAGTTCGGTGAAAGCGGCTGCCGATCAGGTGGAGGGGGATATCCTGACCGAAGAGGTTGTGCCTTCGCCCAAAGGACCTTATGGCGAGAGCAAGATCAAGGCCGAGGAATATATTCAGGAAAAATGGCCGGCTGACAAATCAGTCTATATATTGCGTCCCTGCATGATTCACGGGCCGGGAAACAAAGGAAATCTGAATTTGCTCTATAATGTGGTGAAGAAAGGAATCCCATGGCCGTTGGGGGCTTTTGAGAATAAACGGACGTTTACTTCTATCGATAATTTGTGCTATGTTGTGGAAGGTCTGTTGACCAAAGAGGTGGCTTCGGGAGTCTATCATATGGCTGACGATGAAGCCTTGTCGACTAACGAACTGATCGCTGTGATTTGTGAGGCTATGGGACGGAGGGCGCATATCTGGCATTTGAACAAGAAGATGATGGAGATGGTGGCGAGTGCCGGAGGTTGTCTGCATCTGCCCTTGAACAGGGAGCGTCTGGCCAAGTTGACTGAAAATTATGTCGTTTCCAACCGGAAGATAAAGTCGGCTTTGGGAGTAGATAAGATGCCGGTCAGGGCTAAGGAAGGTTTGATCAAGACGATTAAAAGTTTTTGATATATGTTGTATCTGTTGATTTTTGTGGTTCTGCTTATGGCAGAGCTGATTTATTTCCGTATTGCCGACAAATGCAATATCATTGATAAGCCGAACCAGCGCAGTTCTCATTCAAAGGTGGTGTTGCGTGGGGGAGGAGTCATCTTTTTGGTCGGTACATGGGTGTGGAGTTGTCTCTATGGTTTCCAGTATCCGTGGATGTTGGCAGCGGTGACTTTAGCTGCTGGAATATCGTTTGTGGATGATATTCACAGTTTGCCGGACAGTTTGCGCCTTGTGGCACAATTTGTGGCGATGGGATTGATGTTCTATCAGTTGGATATCCTGCATTTGGATATGTGGTGGATCGTGCTTCTTGCATTGATCGTATGCGTGGGAGCGACGAACATCATCAATTTTATGGATGGGGTGAATGGAATCACGGGGGGATATTCGTTGGCGGTGCTTGTTCCGCTGCTGTTGATGAACCGGAAGATCCAGTTTATGGAGAGTTCGTTTTTGATTGTCGCGATCTTGTCCGTAGTGGTGTTTTGCCTGTTCAATTTCCGTCCGAAAAACCGGGCTAAATGTTTTGCCGGGGATGTCGGAAGTATCGGAATTGCTTTTATCTTATTGTTCTCTATCGGGAAATTGGTGATACAGACTGGAGATATAACATGGCTGTCTTTTCTTGTTGTGTACGGGGTGGACGGTTGTCTTACGATCTGCCATCGGATTATGCTTCATGAAAACTTGGGAGAGGCACACCGTAAACATGCATACCAGTTGATGGCGAATGAATTGAACATGTCTCATCCGGTGGTCAGCCTTGTTTATATGGTCTTGCAGTTGGCCGTTTCTTTGGTCATGGTGTATGCGTTACCGGATCGGGTGCTTGTTCATTGGGTTTATTTGGGAATAGTGATCGCTTTGTTGGCTGTGGTTTATCTCTTGTTCATGAGGAAATATTATCATCTTCATGAGAGATATCTAGAGTCATTGAAGAAGTAAGGTGGTTGTTGAATAATCAAAGAAAGGATGGATATACAAACAATAGATAAGAATCTGCTTTCCGATCTTCATCGGAAAGCAGTTGCGAATGAGCGGAAGCGGATGAATTTTGATTTGCGTACTTCTGCTTTGGATCAGAGTCAGCGTATGCTGAATGCGTTGGAGCCGGGGACACAAGTACCTGTTCACCGGCATATGGAGACGGCGGAGACGACGATCTGTATAGAGGGATATTTGGAGGTTGTTCTATATGCCGAGGCTTCCGGTCAGGATGAAACGGGCGGGGAAAGGAAGTTCGTGGAGGTTTCCCGTGTTACGCTTTGTCCGCGCGAAGGCAAATATGGGGTACAGATCCCGTTAGGTGTGTGGCATAGCGTGGATGTGAAAGAACCAAGCACCATCTTTGAAGCCAAAGATGGTGCTTATGTGAGCGCAAGCAGATAGATTTTACCGAGGAGCTTTTATCCCGCCAGCACCTTATAAAGACTCCCGATCCCTCCTGCCAGCATCAGGGTATAGCCGGAGAGGCCGAGCCAGTCGGCTTCGGGGGGCGGGGAGAGAGGAGGGAGAGAATCGCTCCGAGAGCGGCGAGGGTTACTTCCGTTTCCCCTCTCCACAGGGAGAGGAGGGATAGGAGGCTCAGGCAGAGGACAAGGACAAAGGTCGTCACCGGCAACCGGGCGTTTGCGCCGGGGAAAGATGATCCGGGCGAGGGTGGTGAGGAAGCTGAGGATGGTTTCAAGGACGTTCATGATTTATGAATTATGATTTATGGGGTGGGGAATGAGTTTACTGATTTTTCTGCAAACCTTGACCAACAATGCCTGATAGGCGGCACGGTTGTCGCCGTTGACTTCGCTGATGTATTTGCTGTAGGCGATCTTGCGGGCGAAGGCTTTCGGGTCGTCGCTGACGTCGGCGGCGAACGGGTAGACCGAACGGATCAGGCGGGCGTAGTCCATGAACGAGTCTCCGGGACTGTCGTAGGTACGGAAACGGAGGGAATGGGCGCCCAACTCGATGCTTGCGCCTTTCCACCAGACGTTGGAGCGGCCGTAGGCGGTGAGGCCGAAATAGTTGTGATGCTCGCTGGCGAGATCACTTTGTCCCCAGCCCGACTCGATAGCCGCTTGTGCCAGGATAACCGCCGGATTGATCCGGAATGCTTCCCCCGCCTTTCGGGCGAGGGGAAGGAGGGAGGAAAAAAATTCGCTTTGCTTCATTTTTTTTAGTTGAAAGGTGATTTTTTAGTTGAAAGGTGAAAGGTGAAAGTTGAAAGTTGAAAAATAGCAACGTGGAGTTACTTCCACCTTTCAACTTTCACTTGATTTACAGTTCTCCCGGGCGATCATCCGTGCCACCGCCACTGCCGGCCGATTCGCTGGAGGCGTCCTTTTTCGGGACGTAGCGTTCGAAGGAGACGTTGTTGACGAGGTTGATCAGCATCGTGCCGGGGTAAAAGACGATGTGGGCACGGTTGAACAGGGCGGTGGTGAAACCGTCGACGGTGGCCGAACCTTTGCTGCCGGCAACCATACGGAAGCTGCCGAATTCGCCCAAGTGAACTGATTCGCCGTCGGAAAGGGCTTCGTTCATGACTTTGATCAGGCCGTCGAGCACCAAGATGATCTCACCGCGGCTGGCGGTACAGATGTTTTCGATACGGGTACAGATCTTGTTCAGCGTCAGTTTTTTCGTGATGCTGGTCTGTGCATGATAAAGAGTTGCGCCTGATGCTGCGTCTTTGCTCATGTCTTTGCGTTTGACGAGAGTGTAAATTAATGGCATAGGGATTGAAAAATTAAAAATTAAAAGTTAAAAATTAAAAGATTGAAAATTAGGGAGATGTCCCTTTTGACTATACAAAGATACGGCAGGGAAAAAACGCAAAGTCGATTAGAGTCGATTAGAGTCGAATAGAGTCGATTAATCTTTCGTATATTTGCATCCGATTGTTCAGTTTCAAAACACCGGTGTTTTGAAAACGAAACATAGGTGTTTTAAAATCAAAACATATATGTTTTGAAAGGAAGGGAAAAAGGAAGAATGTCATATAATACTACGGTCTGAAAAACATTAGAATTAATGAAAGATCAAAAAAACAAAAGGGAAAATTTCATGAAGGATTTCCTAAGATGTGATAAAAAAAAGTGAGGGCGATAACGGGTAAATATCTGTCTTTTCCGCTTCTGCAGGATTATATCGCCAACTTGAAGGCGGACCGGGAGGTGGAGTTGTTTGCGCTCGCTTTCCTGTTCAAAGGGTTGAGGGGTGAGAAAAACGAATCGTGGAATCGTTTGGCGGATCGTTTTTTCAAAGTTTACAGTGACGAGTTGTACCGCTATTGCGGCTACGAGACGGAAACTCCGGGGTTTGCCCGGGTATGGGTGGCCCGTCCCGACTTGTTCATGGTCTATATGGGGGCGATGATGAGGGCCGGCATTATCGAGGACTGCTCGTTCGCCCGGATGGCCGGTCATGTGGACCGCATCTTCGACACGGGAAATACGGAAAACACCGTTTTGAACAAGTTGAAGGAGCAACTTCCGGAGGCCGATTCGATCGTGGACGGAATGAAAGCGGAATTTAAGAATTTCAAATCACGTAATAAAAAATAAACCGATCGGCGGTATTATATGGCTTCTTTTTAAAGGGTGAAAGGAATTGAAATTCTGCATAAAATAGTTTTTTTTAATAATGGATTTGACTCTACCTTTGTGATGGCTGAAAGTTGAAGATCGCTCTTCTGAAAAAAATGCGAAAATCGCTTTTTATAATTAGTTATAAGAAGTATGTTTTAGTTATTATATATTAGGGAACGGACAGGGCAAATGGACACCTGTTGTCTATTTGCTGTCGTAAATATTTGTTTATTAATCCGTTCGGACCGATTTGCAAAACGACAAGCCATAACAAATTTATTCATTATTAAATCCATCTATTATGGATCAGAATTTAAACAACGAAAGGATTGTGGGATTCCTGGGACAGTCATATGTCCTCATTCCGCGAAAAGTGTTGGAGATGTTATTTCGTGGCGAAGGCCGGGAAAGATCGGTCGGCATGGTGTACTTGGCTTTGTTCTCGGAAGTGTTTTTCAAGGACGGGAAGGTTTTTTTGAACAAGCGTTATTATGTCTGTAAGCGCGGCGAGTTTGTCGGACAATGTGAAGAACTGGCGAAAAGATGCGGGATGTGTACGAAAACTCTGAACCGAAGTCTTGTTTGGTTGCAAGAAAAGGATTTGATCGGACTGAAGCGACTTAACGGCGGGATTCGTGTTTGTGTCTGCGGATACGATTCGATCATGGGGATCCGTCGTAAGGAAGCAGGGAAGGATGCGCCGGAGCAATCCGCTTTCCTCGCCCTGGAAGAGGCCGAACGCCGTATGGGCGGACGAAGCATGCAGTTCGATTGTTGTACCGCAGACGGGGAAGGAGGCTTGCAATGATGAACGGTGAAGAAACGGACGGAGGAATCTCTTTGGGCGATATGGAAAAGGCGTTGGTCTGCCTGTTGATGACCTCGATGGAAGCGCCGGTGCAGGCGGAGTCTGCAGGGCTGACTCAGGAAATGTTTGCGGATGCTTCGTTGGGATTCGTCTATGAAGTGATCATGAAAATTTATGCAACGGGGGTACGGCCGGACATGGTGCTGGTGGAACGCGGAATGCGCGAAGCGGACGAGGAACTGGCTGCCAAGCTGGGCGGTTTGTCGTTCCTGTTGCCCTACATGCTGAATGTGCGCCACGACGGGAACGTGGCGGCCTATGTGGAAGGAATCAAGAAACAATATAAGCTGAGATGCCTCGTCACGTTGTTCGGGACGATGGCGTTCAAGGCTGGCAAGGTATCGTCCGTCCCGGAGGAACTGGTCGACGAGGCGGAGCGCCTTCTGATGCAGTTCCGCCAGAAGACGGCCGAGGGCGCTCCGGTGCGTACGATCGGCGAACTGGCTGCCGAGGCGGTGTCCTGGCATTATCGTCGCTTTGGCGGTGAGCTGGAGGCCGAACAGGTGAAGAGCGGGCTTGCCGAGTTCGACTATGTGACCGGAGGGTTCCACAATACGGAGCTGACGATCGTCGCCGGACGGCCGAGCGACGGGAAGACGGCGGTGACGTTGCAGATGGCCCTGAACGCGGCGCGTGCCGGGAAATCGGTCTGCTTCTTCAGCCTGGAGATGTCGAGCCTGCAAATGTTGAACCGTGTGCTGGCAGGGATGACGGACGTGAACCCGGATCACCTGCGCATCAACAAGCCGACCGGACGCGAGTTGGGACAGTTGGAAGAGGCTGCCCTCCGGTTGAAGGACTTGCCTTTCTATCTCGACTATACGGTAGGGGCTACCGTCGAGCAGATACGGGCGAAAGTGCTGCTGCAATGCCGCCTGGGGAAATGCGACCTGGTGGTCGTGGACTACCTGCACCTTCTCGGCGGCGACCGCCGGAAGGGGGAGACACAGGAACAGATGGTGGGACGGAATGTAAGGGCGTTGAAGCAACTGGCGTTGGACAGCAATTGTCCGGTGCTGACGGTTTCGCAGATGAATCGTGCCTGCGAGGCGCGTGCCGACAAAGCGTATCTGCCGGTGATGAGCGACCTGCGCGATTCGGGGACGATCGAGCAGGTGGCGGATTGTGTGGCGTTCATCTACCGTCCCGAACGCTATGGCTTCACCCGCGACGAAAAGACGGGGCATAGCCTGGTGGGGGTCGGCAAGATCTATATCGCGAAGAACCGTAACGGTTCGACGGGGATCGCCCGTTTCCGGTACAACCCTTCGTTCACCCGTATCACGGACTATATACAGCCCGGTACGCAAACCTCTTTAGGGTTATGACGAAGCAAGAGATACAAGAACTGAAAGCCTCCCTGTCGATCAGGGAGGTGATCGGGCGTTATACGAAACTGAACCGTGTCGGTCGCCGATGGATGGGGCTTTGCCCGTTCCATGGGGACCGGCATCCTTCCCTTTCCGTCAATGAGGAGAAGGGGAGCTTTGTTTGCTATGCTTGCGGAGAGAGGGGAGATGTGTTCGCCTTTGTCAGCAAGATCGAGAACGTCGGCTTTGTCGAGGCGGCGAACAAATTGTCGATTGACAGTGGACAGTTGGCTATTGAAGGGAAAGACAATAAGGAGGCGAGATTGTTGCCGGAACGGTTGGCAATCAAGGAGAAAAAAGAAAATAGCGACGCGGAGCAATTGCCCGTTGTCAATTCTCAATTGTCAATTGAAAACGAAGCTTTCCTGGCTTTGTTGTTGCCCGCGGGTAGCGGATGTTCGGAACTGACGCCTACCTGGTTGGATTTCGGGGTGGGGCAGTCGCCCTGCCTGGTTCCCGAGCGCTGGAAGGCGATGCGGAACCGGTTGGTGTTCCCTGTGCGCGATGAGGAGGGCCGGTTGGCCGGGTTTGCCGCGCGGAGGTTGTCGGACGAAGATCGGGATAAACCGAAATATGTCAATTCGGAAACGGGCGGGCTGTATCGGAAGAGCGAACTGTTGTACGGGTTGTATGAGGCACGGGAGGCGATCCGCCGGGAGGGGAGCGTCTTTCTGGTGGAAGGATATAAGGATGTGCTGGCGATGCATGCGGCGGGGTTCAGGCATACGGTGGCGTTGTGCGGGACGGCGCTTTGTACGGGGCACATTGCTTTGTTGAAACGATATACGACATCTGTCCGCGTGATGCTGGATGCCGACAAGGCGGGGCGCAAGGCGGCGGATGCGGTTGTCCCGACGCTTGCAGGCGAAGGGATGGAGGCGGTGAGGATCGGGCTGCCGGAAGGGGACGATCCGGACTCGCTCTTTCGCCGGCTGGGGAGAGAGGCGTTTGCCGCTTACGTCCGTGAGGCGGTGCGGCAGACCCGGCCTTCGGAAGAACAGGTGTTGCTCGGACGCATCCGGAAAGGCATCGGGCTTTTGTCCGGTGTGGCGGAAGCGGAGAAACGGGAACGCTTGTTACGGGTGCTGGAGGATTGCCTGACGCAGTTGAAGGGCTTGTCCGTCGGTGCTTGCCGTCCGGCGACAATGGACTGGAGGTGGGTATGACCGGGACGTCGGATGATGAAGAAGGAAAATGGAAAAACCGTTCCACCACGCTCCGGAGGCTGGGACGGCAATATAGCCCGGATGTCACGCCCGAAGTGGCTTCCAGGCGCTTGAAACAGTGGATCGTCGGCAATCCCGTCCTGCTCGGACTCTTGCACGAGAACGGCTGGACGGCTTCGCGGCGGGTGCTGACGCCAAAGCAGGTGGAACAGATTGTGCGGGTCCTTGGGGAACCTTGAAAACAGAATATGAAACATAAAATAATAAAGAAAACCCTATTGACAATCGGCATTTCATTGTCGATTGTCAATTCTCATTTGTCAATCGCCCAACGCTCGTTGGGTGTTTCCGGTCTGCTGAACATCCCTTCGGCCGATATGCAGGAGGACGGTACGTTCATGGCAGGAGGCAATTACCTGCCTCAGGAGATGCTGCCTCAGGAGTGGGGATATAATTCGGGAAACTATTTCGTGAACCTGACGTTCCTGCCGTTTATGGAGGTGGCCTACCGGTGCACGTTGCTGAAGGTCGAGAGTACCGGCAAATGGAATCAGGACCGTTCGGTCTCCCTGCGTCTGCGTCCGTTGAAGGAGGGGAAATGGTGGCCGTCGGTCGTGATCGGTTCGAATGACTTGCTGACGACCGGCGAATTGAATCCTTTCCTGGATTCGGGCGGAAATCGTTATTTCTCTTCCGTCTATGCGGTCGGGACGAAGCATTTCGGTTTCTACGGCCATGATATCGGCGTGACGGTGGGAGGGCATGTGCCGTTTCGCAGCAGGAGCGAGAACAAGGGGGTGTTCGGCGGGGTGAGCTACCGTCCGGCGTTCCTGAAGCCGCTAGAGGTGATGGCGGAATATGACTCGAAGGCGGTGAACATGGGAGTGTCGGCACGGTTGTTCGACCATTTTTCCTTGTATGCCTATTGCTACGATTTCAAGACGGTGGCGGGTGGAATCCGGTATGAGCTGACGCCCCGTCAGCGTGTCTTCAACCCCAACGAGGTCCGTATGCCCTGGGACGGACGGGTGGAGCTGGTGCTGTATCCGCAGATCTCGCTGAGCAATTCGTGGCTGGACAAGATATACGGGGCGGTGATCAATATCGCTCCGGCGGTGGAGGCGCGGCTTTGGAAAGGGGCGGCTTTCACGGGGCAGGTGATCCTGCCGGTCTGGAACAATATGGTCGGGCAGATGGACTATATCCGGGCCGGGGTGCTGACCTTGAGCCAGGAGTTCGGATTGTCCGGAGGGGCGTTCGGACGGGTGACGGTCGGCAACTTCACGAACAACCGGATGGGGGCGGACCTGAAACTGCGCTATGCGACGCCGGATGATCGTTGGATGTTCGGCTTGGAAGGCGGTGTGACCGGATCGTCCACCTTCTACGAGGGCAAATGGCAGGTGTCTGCCTGGAAGAGGGTGAGCGGGGCGGCGGAGGTTCGTTTCCGCGAAAGGCATTTCAATATGGATTTCAACTTGGGCGTGCACCGGTATATTTATGGCGACTATGGGGTGCGGGTGGACTGCATCCGCCATTTCGGACGGACGACGGCCGGCTTGTATGCCATGTACACGGGGGGCGAGGCGAACGGCGGTTTCCATTTTGCCGTCCCGTTGCCGCAATGGGGCAAGTCGCGCAAGGTGAGGGTGCGCCTGCCGGAATATTACCAGATGGAATATTCGGGACAGAGCGGCCTTGAATATTTCCGCCGGAAACTCGGACAGGACTACGAGACTCGGCCGGATGAGAGCAATAGTGTTCCTTATGATAGGAGGAGGGATGATTTATGATTCATGAATTATTGCTGAAAAGAGAGATGGGGGATGAATAATTGTATAATAAATAATATAATGTTTTATTTTTAATGAGTATGAAAAAGAAAAATTTCTGGAGCGCAGTGCTGGCTATGGGCTTGGCTGCGACATTGAGTGTGGGATTTGTAGGATGTAGCGATGATGACGAACCGACACCTGAAATCGTGACCGATAATCCATTGGATAAGGAGGTCTACTATATCGCAGGTAAGGTGACGGAAGGAGGCAAGTCGCTGGAAGGTGTCGAGGTCAGCACGTCGGGCAAATCGGTCAAGACGGCTGCCGACGGGACGTACCAGTTGGCGATGGACAAGGTCGGAACCTATGTTGTGACGTTTGCAAAGGACGGATATGTGACAGTAACGGCTGACGCGATGATCCCTTCGGGCACGCCGAAACAGGGCAGTATCTCTTTGTCACAGACATTGACATCTTTGGCTGCTTCGGTGACCGTATCGGCTGATAAGGACGCGGTCGTATATGATGAACGTACGCATGTGGCCGAACTGGCAGTTCCGGCAGGAGCCGTAAAGGAAGATACCGAGATCACGATGACCGAATATCTGAAAGGTGCGAAAGCCGGAGCCGACCATGCCAGTCTTTCGACAATCAATTGTACACCTGACGGACTGAAATTTGAGAAGAGCGTGGAAGTGACGGTCAAGAACGCGACCAGCAACGCGATCAGCTTTGCCGATGTAAAGCATTTCGTGGAAGATGGCAATGCTTGGAAGGAAGTGGGCATGGCCGATTTTGATGCGGACCGTAATGTTTATGCCTGCACTTTGGACGGTTTCTCCAACCACTCTTTCGGTCCGGTTTATTCGGTATCCGATGCTGGAAGCTCGACGGAAAACTTGTCTACCGTCACAATCGACAACTTAGGCAAGATGGCTGCCGCAGAACAGGAAGTTACAGGCAAGCAAAAAATCGGCTGGGAGATCCAGGGCGACTTGAAACAGTTGTTGGGCAGCGCGTTCTCCGCTTTGAGCAGTTCTGATCTCGAAAGTCTGGCCAACCAGCTGAACGCGGCGATTACGTCTACCAAAGGTTCGACTGCCGGTGTGGAAGAAATTCCTTTCTCTTTAGGTACGGCCAAAGTGGACGGTGACCAGAAGGTGACGATCGATATGAAGGCCAAGAAGAACCTCTCTTCCTTCTCTGTCAATTTCAACTACCAGGGCCGTGTCGTTCCGTTCAGCGTGGAAATTGCAACGTACGCAGGTGTAAGCACGACGATCACCAAGGAAGGCGGCGCAAGCCATCCGGGACATTCCGGCGGTGCTATCCAATAAACCGTAATTACTTATTTTAATCAGGAAAGAAGAGTGAAAATCTGGAATTATATGTTGATGTGCGTGGTGGTACTCTGTACCTCCTGCGCATCTTCGAAGAAAGTGGTTTACCTGCAGGATGTCGTCCCGCTGAAGCAGCAGGATATCGAACAGAAGTACGAGGTGTATATCCATAACGACGATTTGCTGGCGATCATGGTGAACAGCAAGAACCCGGAACTGGCGTTGCCGTTCAATATGCCGATGGTGACTTATCAGTTGGGAAGCGAAAGCGGAGGACAGCAGCGTGTGCTGGGCTATCTGGTGGATACCAACGGGGACATCGATTTCCCGATTCTCGGCAAGTTGCATGTGGCGGGGCTGACTCGTTTGCAGTTGACCGATATGATCAAGCAACGCCTGATAGACGAGGACCTGATCAAGGACCCGATCGTGACGGTGCAGTTCCTGAACTACAAGGTGTCGGTGATGGGTGAAGTGAACCGTCCGGGATCGTTCAATATCTCCGGCGACCGTATCACCCTGTTGGAGGCCTTGAGTATGGCGGGCGACCTGACGATCTATGGACGACGCGACCGGGTGGCCGTGATCCGCGAGAAGGACGGGAAGCGGATGATCCTGATGCATGATCTCCGTTCGTCCGATATCTTCAATTCTCCTTGCTATTATTTGCAGCAGAACGATATCGTGTATGTCGAACCGAACAAGGCGAAAGCGGGGCAGAGCGAGATCAACCAGAACAAGTCGGTGGGAGTGTGGTTGTCCGCCGCTTCGATCCTGGTTTCCATCGCGTCTCTGATTGTGACATTAACAAAGTAAAAAAAGAGAACCTATGAACACAGAACAAGAAACGAACACCCGCGTGGAAGAGAGCGAATTGAACCTGGGGGACATCCTGCAAACGGTGTTGGCTAACTGGTATTGGTTTGTTCTGTCTGTCGTGGTATGTGCCGGAGCGGCGTTCCTCTATCTGAAGTGGGCGCCCAAGGTATATACCCGGACGGCTTCGGTACTGATCAAGGACGATGCGAAGGGTGGTGCGATGAGCGAGTCGGCCGCTTTCGAGGATTTGGGGCTTTTCGGTACGAAGCGGAATGTGGATAACGAGGTGCTGGTATTCAAGTCCAGACGGTTGATGACCGAAGTGGCGCGCAACCTGCATCTGGATGTGAGCTACACGGTAAAAGACGGGCTGCGGACGGTGGAACTGTACACTCAGTCACCCGTACAGCTCTCTTTCCCGGATGCGGAAGAGGCACAGGCTTTTTCGTTGAAGGCGGTTCCTGTCTCCGGAAAGGAGGTGGTATTGTCCGGATTCACCCTCGGCGGGCAGGAGGTGGCGGACGGCAAGCCGGTGAAGGTGGCGCTGAACGACACGGTCACGACGCCTGTCGGCCGGGTGGTGGTGGTCCCGTCGCTTTATTACGGCGACAAGTATTTCAATACGGTCGTGCAGGTGACGAAATCGCCGTTGCAGGATGTGGCGCTCCGCTTCCAGGGAGGCTTGCAGGCTACTTTGGCGAACAAGGCATCGACGATCATCAACCTGACGCTCCAGGATGTCTCCATCCCGCGTGCGGAGGATGTGATCAACACGCTGATCTCCGTCTACAACACGGATGCGATCAACGACAAGAACCAGATCGTGATGAACACTTCCAACTTCATCAACGACCGTCTGATCGTGATCGAGAAAGAACTGGGGGATGTGGATTCGGATATCGAGTCGTACAAGCGGGAACACCAGCTGACGGATATCTCGTCTGAGACGGGCATGTACCTGCAGACTTCCAGCCAATATCGCCAGGAGGGATTGAGTCTGGAGAACCAGTTGAGCCTGGCGAAATACATCAAGAACTACCTGACGGACCCCGGCAAGAGTTCGGACCTGATCCCGGCGAACACGGGCATATCGGATGTGAACATCGAGTCGCAGATCGGGGAGTTCAACGAGATGTTGCTGAAACGCGACAAGCTGATCAGTAACAGCAGTAGCAAGAACCCGGTGGTGCAGGACTTGAACAATTCGCTGATCGCGATGAAGCAGACCATCATCCGTTCGGTGGATAACCTGATCGTCGGGCTGAACATCAAGATCAAGAATATCCGGGCGCAGGAGGAACAGACGAGCCGCCGTATCTCGGCCGTGCCGACCCAGCAGAAAGAGGTCCTTTCGGTGGAACGCCGCCAGAAGATCAAAGAGGAACTGTATCTCTACCTGTTGAACAAGCGCGAGGAGAACGAGTTGACGCAGCGGATGACGGAAAGCAACGCCCGTATCATCGACCCGGCGGCGGGAAGCAATGCCCCGGTGGCTCCGAAGTCGATGATGATCCTGTTGGCTTCCATCGTGCTGGGATGTGCGATACCGGCAGGTGTCTTGTGGCTGTTGGCAGTCAGCGACACGAAGGTGCGCTCGCGGAAGGATGTGGAGGGGGTACTCTCCGTGCCGTTCCTGGGCGAGATCCCGATGCGCGACAAGAAGGACAAGAGCGAGGTGGTGGTGCATGAGAACGGCCGCGACTCGGTTTCGGAGGCGTTCCGTATCGTGCGTACCAATATGGACTTCATGCGGGTGAAGGATAAGAAGATGCAGGTGGTGATGTTCACCTCGTTCAATCCGGGAGCCGGCAAGACGTTCGTCTCTATGAACCTGGCGATGAGTTTCGCCCTTACACACAAGAAGGTCGTTTTGGTCGACCTCGATATACGTAAGGGTACCCTTAGCTCCCATGTCCGGGTATCGGACAAGGGTGTCACCAATTATCTGTCCGGCCGTATCGACAATGTCGATGAGATCATCCGGCAGAACGAGTTGTGCGACAAGCTGGATATCATCCATGCCGGTCCTGTTCCGCCTAACCCGGCTGAACTCTTGCTGGGGGACAGGTTGGAGACTTTGATCGCCGAGCTGCGTAAGCGGTATGATTATATCATCCTGGACAACGTACCGGCCGGTGTGGTTGCCGATGCGGTGATCGTCAACCGGGTGGCCGACCTGACGATCTATGTCGTCCGTGCGGGCAGAATGGACCGCCGTGCCCTTCCCGAAGTGGAGAAACTCTACCAGGAAGGCAAGCTGCGTAACATGAGCCTGATCCTGAACGGGACGGTTTACAAGCATGGCGCGTACGGCTACCGTTACGGGTATGGCTACGGTTATTCCTACGGCTATGGGTATGGTTACGGACAACATAAAAAATAAATAGAAAAGATGTTTTCCCTACTTTTTCCAAAGAAGAACGCGGTTCACACCGATTTGTTGAGGGGGACGGCAGATGTGCATTCACATCTGCTGCCCGGTGTGGACGACGGTGTGCAGAGCGCCGATGATATGCAGGCGGCTCTGAATGCGATGCAGGAGGCTGGTGTGGAACGTGTTTTCCTGACTCCTCATGTAATGGCGGACCTGCCTGACAACCGGCGCAGTTACTTGCAGGATCGTTTTGCTTGTATGAAACAGTTTGCCCCGGAAGGGGTCGAGTTGAGGCTGGCGGCGGAGTATATGCTGGATGCCGGTTTCCGTTTGCAGATGGCGGACGGCCTCTTGACGTATGCGGACAGGCAAGTCCTGGTCGAGACTTCCTATCTCTCGCCTCCTCCCGACTATCTGAACTTGCTTTACGAACTGAGCTTGGAGGGCTACACGCCTGTCTTGGCTCACCCGGAACGGTATATGTATATGACGAAGGAGGATTATTTCCGGCTGAAGGACAAGGGGTACAAGTTCCAGCTGAACCTGTTCTCACTTGCCGGCGTGTATGGCGCCCGTCCTGCCAAATATGCCGCATACCTGATGAAGGAAGGCTTCTACGATTATGCCGGCTCCGACCTGCATCATCCCGACGATTACAAGAGAAACCTTGCCCGCCTGAAACTTTCGGGCAAAATGCTCGACGGTCTCAGAGAGGTGCTGGAGAATAACAAGGGACTATAGTTTTTATTTATCATGCCATAGATAAAACTGATGAGCTTTCTATATGCCTCTTGATAATTCTGCATACCTTTGCATTTAACAAATCTAAATAAACCAATAATTATGCTTAACACTATTCTTTGTAAGAGGACGGCATTACCTTTAGGGCTGCTTTCATTGGCTCTGGTTCTGCCTTCGTGTGGTTCCTCCGAATACAAGAAGTATGCGGACAATCAGGCAAAACAGGTAGCTTCCATCCTTCGTGAGAACGGATGCATGCAGTGTCACTCGGCTACGGCGGCGACTCCTTTCTACGGTAATCTTCCTCTGATCGGTCCGACTGTCAAGGCGGATATGCGGGAAGGTACGCGTTATCTGGATCTGACGGCGATGCTGGAGGCGCTCGACAATGGCAAACTCGTTTCCGAAGCCGACCTGGCCAAGGTGGAAGATGCCGCTCTCTCAGGTTCCATGCCTCCCGCCAAGTATTCGCACATGCCGATGCACTGGGGGACAAACCTCGATAGCGACGAAAAGGCGGTCTTGCTTTCCTGGGCGAAGGATGTCCGTAAGAAGAACTATTCGACACCTACCGTCGCCGAAGAATTTGCCAATGAGCCTGTGCAACCGTTGATGGCTTCCATTCCGACCGATTCGGCCAAGGTAGCGTTGGGGTTCGATCTTTATCATGACACCCGTCTTTCCGGCGATAACACGATCTCGTGTGCTACCTGCCACGGGTTGGCTACTGCCGGTGTGGACCGCAAACAATATTCCGAGGGGATAGACGGACAGTTCGGCGGCGTGAATGCTCCGACTGTGTATAACTCGGCTTTGAATATCCTGCAGTTTTGGGACGGACGTGCTGCCGACCTGAAGGAACAGGCTGCCGGGCCTCCTTTGAACCCGGTTGAAATGGGCAGCCACTCGTTTGACGAGATATCGGCCAAGCTGGCGGAAGACAAGGAGTTGAGCAAACGTTTCCTCGAAGTGTATCCGGAAGGTTTCAACCAGTCTACGATTACCGATGCTATCGCCGAGTTTGAAAAGACGTTGCTCACGCCGAGCCGCTTCGACAAGTATCTGATGGGTGACAAGACGGCTCTGACTGCCGAGGAGGTCGCAGGCTACGAATTGTTTAAGGAGAATAAATGCGCTACTTGCCATACGGGGGTGAACCTGGGTGGACAGTCTTTCGAATACATGGGTATCAAGGATAATTATTTCGATTATCGCGGCACGGGGCTGACGGACGGTGACAACGGACGTTATTCCGTCACGAAGAACGAACAGGATCGCCATCGTTTCAAGACGCCGACTCTGCGTAACGTGATGCTTACCCCGCCGTATATGCACGACGGTTCGATCGCGATGATCGAAGATGCCATCCGCATCATGCACCAGTTCCAGATCGGTAAGAACATTTCGGACGCGGATACCAAGAGCCTCGTGGCGTTCCTGAACACGCTCACCGGAGAATATAAGGGCGAGTTGTTACAATAAAATCGAGCTGCTACAATAAAATCAAGAGCCTTGCGTTATTGTAAAGTAAAACGATAACGTGTATGCCCTTCCGCCTGGTACATATCATCCTTCTGTTGGTCGCTTTCGCGGGCACGGGGGATGTGTGGGGCCAGGAGGAAGGGCTTGCTTCTTATTACCACAACCGTTTCCACGGCCGTAAGGCCGCCAGCGGGCGGGTCCATGATGCGGATGAGTTGGTTGCTGCCCACCGCACATATCCTTTCGGCACTTTCCTGCGTGTCACCAACCTGTCCAATATGAAGCGGGTGATCGTCTGTGTCACCGATCGCGGTCCTTTCCGCAAAGGACGTATCATCGATGTCTCTGCCGGTGCGGCCGAACTTCTGGATTTTAAGAAGAAAGGTCTTGCCCGTGTCCGTATCGAGGTCGTTCCGGGCAAGATAGATCTTAGCCTCCTCGACCTTCTCTATCCCAAGATTCCTTTTTTGGAAGTGGATCATCTTCGGGTGAGGCCGCCTTACAGGATCGGAAAGAACAAATGATCTGATGATTTTTATCCTATATTTGTAGTCCGATACACAAAAACATGTAATGGCAAAGATATTATTAGTAGAAGATGAAATAAACATCGCCTCTTTCATCGAGCGGGGCTTGCAGGAGTTTGGTCATGAAGTCTGCGTGGCCAATGACGGGCAAGCCGGCTGGGAGTTGGTTCAGCAGGAGGATTTCCAATTGTTGATACTCGACATCATCATGCCGAAGATGAACGGCCTACAACTCTGTAAACAGTATCGCCAGACGTATGGCTACCAGTCACCCGTTATCATGCTGACCGCCTTAGGGACGACGGACGATATCGTGAACGGACTGGATGCCGGTGCCGACGACTATCTGGTGAAACCTTTCAGTTTCCAGGAACTGGAAGCCCGTATCAAAGCCCTTTTACGGCGTACGGGGGTGGAACCTGCCGTACCGCTTCTGAGTTGTGGAGACCTGACACTCGATCCGTCCAGCCACCGGGCGATCCGTGGCAAAGTGGTGATCGACCTGACCGTAAAGGAATACCGCCTGCTCGAATATCTGATCCGGAACCAGGGGACGGCACAGAGCCGGCTGACCTTGCTGAAAAATGTCTGGGACAAGAACTTCGATACGAATACGAATGTGGTGGATGTCTATGTCAATTACCTGCGTAGCAAGATCGACAAGGATTTTGACCGCAAACTGATCCGCACCGTAGTGGGAGTGGGCTATATGATGGAAGCATGAAGACCGGGAATAAGATTGCGCTTTTTTATACGGCTATCACGATCGGTATTATTTCGATGGTGACAGTCGTTTTCTATTTTGTGGCGACCGACTATATCAGCCGCCTCTACTATTCCTATCTGACGGAGAAGGCATACGCGACGGCACAGAAGCATTGGGAGAAGGATGAGTTGGACGAGGAAGATTATGCCCGTATCCAGCAGCATTATGAGGAGACGTTGCCTGTTGCAGCGGAAATCTTGCTGAACGCCGACAGCATCGCAGAGGCGCATAGCGTCTTGTCCCGTTACCTGACCGATGAGAAGATCGCTTCCCTGTATGCAGGCAATGTGGTTCGTTTCCATGAAGGGAAAGAATTAGGAGCGGCTGTCTACTATCCGGATAATGAGGGCAATTTTATCGTACTGGTTGTGTCGAGCAACCAGTACGGCGGGGATATCCAGCACCGGATCGGCTGGCTGTTGTTGGGGATGCTGGTGATCAGTGCCGTCCTGGTCTATTTCGTCGGCCGTTTGTATGCGACCCGCATGGTCGACCGTATCGATGCGGCTTACCAGAGTGAGAAGTCTTTTATCAGCAATGCATCTCATGAACTGAATAATCCGCTTACGGCCATCCAGGGAGAATGCGAGATCAGCTTGCTGAAGGAACGTACGTCGGCCGAATACCAGGCAGCATTGGGGCGTATCGCTTCCGAAACGAAACGCATCATCCTATTGATGAAGAACCTGCTTTTCCTTTCTCATGGGGATAAGGAGATCCTGAAGAATGCACGTGAGACGGTTTTGCTGGCCGACTTCCTGATGCAGTTCGTGGGTAACCGCGTTCGTTTTACAACCGACCATTTCGCTTTCGCTATCGAGGCGAATCCGCATCTGCTGAAGATCGCTATCGGCAACATCTTGAATAATGCATGTAAATATTCGGGAGAAGCGCCTGTCGAGATGCAGCTGAAAGGTTCTGTCCTGACCATTACGGACATGGGAATCGGTATTCCGGAGGAGGAGATCGCCCGTGTGTACCAGCCTTTCTATCGTGCCTCCAACACACGGGAGTTCGCCGGGCATGGTATCGGACTCAGTCTTTCCATGCGTATCCTAAGAAGCTACGGGGCGGAAATCACGATTACGTCCGAGGTCGGGAAGGGAACGACGGTGGAAATCGAATTCCCGTAAATTTTAGATTGTTACGCTTGGACGGATGGAAAGAATGGCTATCTTTGTTTTATTAGATAACACAAACACAAAACAGAAAGGAGAGACTGTATGAATATTATGAATATGATGTGGTTTATGGGGATGTGCTTATTATCGACAGTTATTATAGGTGGCTTTTTTATTCATCGGGATAATAAGCGTAATGCAGCTGCGAATAAAAAAGGACAGTCTTCAAAGGAAGGCTGAACGATATACTTCATTATAAAAACTATATATGGGTAGAGGTCAGGTTAAGCACTCTTTAGCCGGATCTTTCCTTTTCTACTACCCACCTTTTCCTTTCAACATTTAGGCCGTTTTGATTGTTAGATATAAAAATAAATAATATGGCATACAAAATTGCATTCTTTGGAGCTAAACCGTACGATATAGCTTCATTCGACAAAGTAAATGAAAAGTACAATTACGACATTCGCTACTATAAAGGACATTTGAATCCGAACAATGTAGTCCTGACGCAAGATACGGACGTGGTCTGTATCTTTGTCAACGACACCGCCGATGCCGCTGTGATCGATGCGATGGTGGACAATGGTGTCAAACTGCTGGCCCTTCGTTGTGCCGGTTTTAATAATGTGGATCTGAAAGCGGCCAAAGGAAAGCTGCCGGTCGTTCGCGTACCGGCCTATTCGCCTTACGCCGTAGCCGAATATTCGCTTGCCCTGATGCTGTCGCTGAACCGTAAGATACACCGTGCCTACTGGCGTACGCGAGACGGTAATTTCTCGCTGAACGGCCTGATGGGGTTCGATATGCACGGCAAGACGATCGGTATTATCGGCACGGGAAAGATCGCCAGGATCCTGATCCGCCTGTTGAAAGGGTTCGGAATGCGCATTCTGGCTTATGACCTTTACCCGGACATGAAGTTTGCCGGAGAAGAAGGTATTTCTTATGTTTCGTTAGACGAACTGTATCGCGAGTCGGACATCATCTCCTTGCATTGTCCGCTGACCGACCAGACAAAATATATGATCGACAAAGACTCCATCGACAAGATGAAGGAAGGCGTAATGATCATCAATACAGGCCGGGGCCAACTGATCAACACCAACGACCTGATCGAAGGCCTGAAGGAAAAGAAGATCGCGGCGGCCGGTCTGGACGTGTACGAGGAGGAGGGCGAATACTTCTATGAAGACAAGTCTGATAAAATTATCGACGATGATGTATTGGCCCGTCTGCTTTCTTTTAATAATGTGATCGTTACTTCGCATCAGGCTTTTTTCACGAAAGAGGCCCTGCATAACATTGCAGAGACCACCCTTCAGAATATCGAAGACTTCCGCTGCCACCGTCCTTTGGTGAACGAAGTTATTCTGTAAAAAGACGATGTTTATATCGCTGATTTATTATATTTTTGTAGCCATTGTCCGGTGTGAGCCAGGCAATGGCTATTATTTTTATGGTAAACAGATATGGATATAGATAGTCGCACAGGTCTGGTGCTTGAAGGAGGAGGGATGCGTGCCATCTTCACCGTCGGAGTGCTGGACTGCTTTATGGACCATGACATTTGGTTCCCTTATACGATCGGTGTGTCCGCCGGGGCGAGCAACGGTATTTCGTATGCCTCCCGGCAGCGCGGGCGTTCCCGTTTCAGCAATATCGACCTGCTGGAAAAATATGATTATATCGGTTTCAGGCATTTCCTCCGGGGGCGGGGATATATCGACATGAAATACCTTTTTTATATTTATCCGGAAAAATATTATCCGCTCGACTACGAGACGTATTTCAAGTCGCCGAACCGCTTCGTCATGGTCACCAGCAATTGCCTGACGGGTAAAGCCGAATATTTCGAGGAGAAGCAGGATGCAGACCGCCTGGTCGATATCTGTTGTGCCTCCTGCACGCTTCCGGTGCTTTGTCCGGTGGCGTATGTCGACGGTGTCCCGATGGTCGACGGCGGTGTCTGCGATGCCATCCCGATCCGGCACGCCATCGACGACGGTTTCCGCAAGAACGTGATTGTCCTGACCCGCAACAAAGGCTACCGTAAGGAAGAGAAGGACTTCTGGCTGCCCGGCTTCATCTACCGCCGGTATCCCGCTATCCGCAAGCAGTTGAAGCTACGCTACCGCAACTATAACGAAGTGCTGGATTATATCGACGAGCTGGAAGCGAAAGGAGACGCGATCGTCATCCGTCCGCAAAAGAAAATGGAAGTCGGCCGCACCACCAACGACCGCAAGAAGCTGTCCGCCTTGTATGACGAAGGCTATGCCGTCGGCCGATCCATCGTCGAAAACAACCGGTTCGATTTCAAAACACCGGTGATTTGAAAACGAAACACCGGTGATTTGAATTCAAAACATATATGTTTTGGACATCGAGTGAAAATGAGGGCTTAAAATTCGGATTATTCGAGGAAATTGATTATATTTGTATATTAACACAACTAAAAGAATAAGTGATGATGAATAATTATGCAAATTACCTGTATATAGCTATTCGCGCCGCCCTCGATGCAGGCAAAGCGATCATGGATATTTATACCGATCCGGAATCCGATTTCGGCATCGAACGTAAAGCCGATAACTCCCCGTTGACAAAAGCCGACAAGAAGGCCCATGCGATTATCTCGATGGCCCTGTCCGTGACGCCTTTCCCCGTGTTGAGCGAAGAAGGAAAAGAGAAGCCTTTTGCCGAACGTTCAGGCTGGGACATGCTCTGGATCGTCGACCCGTTGGACGGGACGAAGGAGTTTATCAAGAAAAACGGCGAATTTACGGTTAATATCGCCCTTGTGAAGGAAGGGGTTCCGGTATTGGGCGTGATCTACGTGCCCGTGCGGAAAGAGCTGTATTTCGCGGCTGACTCGTTGGGAGCGTTCAAGCTGGCGGAGATAGACTACGGATATCAGCCTTCGATGGACGAGATAAAAACGAAAGCCATACGCCTGCCTATGCCGATGGGACACCAGGGAGTCGTGGTGGTCGCCTCGCGTTCGCACCAGACGGAAGAAACGACGGCCTTTATCGAGAACCTGCGCAAGCAGGGACAGCCGGTCACCCTGATCAGTAGCGGCAGCAGCTTGAAGATCTGCCTGGTGGCGGAAGGAACGGCCGATGTTTATCCCCGTTTCGCACCGACGATGGAGTGGGATACCGCCGCCGGACATGCGATTGCACGGGCGGCCGGATGCGAAGTTTATCATATCGATGGCAAAACACCTTTAAAGTACAATAAGGAAGACCTTCATAATCCGTGGTTCATCGTCAAACCGCTCTGACGGGCGGTTTGTTCCGTTTGCTGAAACTTTTGGTCTGTAAGCAAGATTATCCCTAAAATTGGTTATCGTAGTAAGATTAGATTTAATATTCTTATTACATTTGCAACCCTAACAGATAATTGACAATTGATAATTAATGGTCTCTGTTCTTAATTGTCGATTGTCAATTGTCAATTGTCAATTGAAAGGATGAACTTTGAAATAATATTTGTATTGCTGGCATTGGTCGGCATGATCGGGGCGTTGATATGGGATGGGCTGAGGCCCGGAATGGTGTTACTCACGGTTGTGGTGCTGTTCCTCTGTGTTGGAATATTGACGCCGAAAGAAATGCTCGAAGGTTTTAGCAATAAAGGGATGATAACCGTCGGAATGCTTTTTCTGGTAAGCGAGGGTATTCGCCAGAGCGGAGCATTGGGACAACTTATAAAGAAGTTGTTGCCGGAGGGGAAGACAACCGTTTTCAAGGCGCAGTTGCGTATGCTTCCGCCTGTCGCTTTTGTATCCGCTTTTCTCAACAACACGCCTGTTGTCGTTATTTTCGCTCCTATCATCAAGCGTTGGGCGGAGTCGGTCAAGCTGCCGGCGACGAAATTCCTGATTCCTCTTTCGTATGTGACCATTTTAGGCGGCATCTGTACTCTGATCGGGACATCGACCAACCTGGTCGTACATGGCATGATCCTCGATGCCGGATATGAAGGGTTTACGATGTTCGAGCTGGGAAGGGTGGGGATCTTTATCGCGCTGGCCGGCATCATTTACCTCTTCGTGTTCTCCAACAAGCTGCTGCCCGATTCCCGCACCGATCGCTACGAGGAAGAGGAGGAAGACGGCAACCCCGGTAACCTGCACCGGGTGGAAGCGGTGTTAGGCTCCCGTTTTCCGGGTATCAACAAGACATTGGGCGAGTTCAATTTTACCCGTCATTACGGTGCGATCGTGAAAGAGGTGAAGAGCGGGGGACAGCGGTTTACCCGCGATCTCGATAAGGTGACGTTGCACGAGGGCGATACGCTGGTTCTTTGGGCGGACGATACGTTCGTGCCGACATGGGGCGAATCCAGCGTCTTCCTTTTGCTTGCCAACGGCAAGGACGGTACGGAACCTGTTTCCCGCAAGAAACGCTGGCTGGCATTGGGCTTGCTGATCTTTATGATCGTAGGCGCCACGATAGGGGAGTTGCCTGTGGTGAAAGAGGCGTTCCCTGAAATACGGCTGGATATGTTTTTCTTTGTCTGCATTACGACCATCATCATGGCGTGGACCAAGATTTTCCCTCCGAAAAAGTATACCAAATATATATCCTGGGATATTCTGATTACGATTGCCTGTGCCTTTGCCATCAGCAAGGCGATGGAGAATTCCGGTTTCGCCGCTTTGATAGCCCGTCATATTATCGGTATGTCCAGCAGCATGGGACCGTATGCCCTGTTGGCAATTGTCTTTATCATCACCAATATCTTTACGGAACTGATTACGAACAATGCGGCTGCGGCGCTCAGTTTCCCGATTGCCTTGTCGGTCGCTACGCAGCTCGGTGTGGACCCGACGCCGTTCTTCGTGGTGATCTGTATGGCGGCATCTGCCAGTTTCAGTACGCCGATCGGTTATCAGACCAATCTGATCGTGCAAGGTATCGGTAGTTATAAGTTCACGGACTTCGTGAAAATCGGTTTACCCCTTAACCTGATCACTTTTTTGATCTCGGTGTTCGTGATACCGATGATCTGGAAATTCTAAACAGGTGAAAGTTGAAAGGTGAAAGTTGAAAGTGATGGGGAAGAGTTTGACGGCAGAAAAGTCCTTTGGTTTTGCGATCCGTATCGTTAGACTATATAAGATATTATATGAAAGAAAAGAATTTGTTCTGTCAAAACAGATGTTGCGTAGTGGAACTGCCATTGGCGCTCTTTTGAAAGAAGCTGAGCATGCGCAGTCCAAAGCCGATTTTATAAGCAAAGTGAATATTGCTTTGAAGGAAGCAAATGAAACGGAATATTGGATTATGTTATTGAAAGAAACGGATTATTTATCTGAAAAAGAATACGAATCGATTATAGAAGACTGCCGTGAATTGATTAAACTGACGGTCAGTATTGTGAAAACAAGTAAACAAAATATGAATGGAACAAGTAAATAATAATATCGAAGAGAAACTTTCAACTCTCAACTCTCAACTTTCAACTAACATCTATCCTATTTTCGATAGGATGATGACAAGGGAGGATAAGGAGCGTTTGTTGAAGCAGCGCAGTGTGATGGTGTGGTTTACCGGGTTGAGCGGTTCCGGGAAGAGCACGGTGGCGATAGCGCTTGAGCGCGAGTTGCACAAGTGCGGTTTGCTGTGCCGCATCCTGGACGGCGACAATATCCGCAGCGGGATCAACAACAATCTCGGCTTTTCGGCTGAAGACCGGGTAGAGAATATCCGCCGTATCGCCGAAGTAAGCAAACTTTTTATCGATACGGGAGTTATCACGATAGCGGCTTTTATCAGCCCGAATAACGATTTGAGGGAAATGGCGGCATCTATTGTCGGGAAGGAGAACTTCCTGGAAATATATGTCAGCACTCCGATCGAAGAGTGCGAGCGGCGCGATGTCAAAGGGTTGTATGCGAAGGCACGCCGGGGCGAGATCAAGGATTTCACGGGCGTTTCCGCTCCTTTCGAAGCACCCGAACATCCTGACCTGACGTTAGACACTTCCGTGTTGAGCCTGGAGGAATCCGTAACCCGTTTGCTCGAACTGATATTGCCGAAGGTTTCCCTTGGCGGGAAACAATAGTTTCCCCGGCATGAAATTTTTGTTTCTGCAGCATGAAAACATAGTTTCATGGGCATGGAACTATATTAGAATAGAAAGGTAAGAATAATAACAACATTAAATAACATACAATGTCAGATTATAAATTAAGCCATTTACAGGAGTTGGAAGCAGAGTCTATCCATATCATCCGGGAGGTAGCTGCCGAGTTTGAGAATCCTGTGATGCTTTATTCTATCGGAAAAGACTCTTCCGTCATGGTTCGCCTGGCAGAAAAGGCTTTTTCTCCGGGAAAAGTTCCTTTCCCTTTGATGCACATCGATTCCAAATGGAAGTTCAAGGAGATGATTCAGTTCCGCGACGACTATGCGAAGAAATTCGGATGGAACCTGATCGTGGAATCCAATATGGAGGCATTCAATGCCGGTGTAGGGCCTTTCACGCACGGAAGCAAGGTGCATACGGACCTGATGAAGACGCAGGCGTTGTTGCATGCGCTCGATAAATATAAGTTCGATGCCGCTTTCGGAGGCGCTCGTCGCGATGAAGAGAAGAGCCGGGCGAAAGAACGTATCTATTCGTTCCGCGATAAGTTCCACCAGTGGGACCCGAAGAACCAGCGTCCGGAGTTGTGGGACATCTACAACGCCCGTGTCCATAAAGGGGAGAGCATCCGTGTGTTCCCGCTGTCCAACTGGACGGAGCTGGATATCTGGCAATATATCCGCCTGGAGAATATTCCGATCGTACCGTTGTACTTTGCCAAGGAACGCCCGTGCGTAGAGATCGACGGCAACCTGATCATGGCGGACGACGACCGTCTGCCGGAGCAGTACCGCGATCAAATCAAGATGCGCATGGTACGCTTCCGTACCTTAGGCTGCTGGCCGTTGACCGGGGCCGTGGAAAGCAATGCCGACACGATTGAAAAGATCGTCGAAGAGATGATGACGACGACCAAGAGCGAACGCACGACACGCGTGATCGACTTCGACCAGGATGCAAGTATGGAACAGAAAAAGAGAGAAGGATATTTTTAATTAGTTGAAAGTGGAGAGTTGAAAGTTGAAAGTGGCTTCGTGTCACTATTTTCAACTTTCACCTTTCATCTTTCATCTTTCACCTTTCAACTTAAAATATATGGCAACATTAAATATAAAAGAATACCTCGACAGAGATGAACAAAAGGATTTGCTTCGCTTTCTGACTGCCGGATCGGTGGATGATGGCAAATCGACGCTGATCGGTCGTTTGTTGTTTGACAGCAAAAAGTTATACGAAGACCAGCTGGATGCCCTCGAACGCGACAGCAAGCGCATGGGGAATGCCGGCGACCATATCGACTACGCTCTGTTGCTGGACGGCCTGAAAGCCGAACGCGAACAAGGGATCACCATCGATGTGGCTTACCGCTATTTCAGTACGAATAACCGTAAGTTCATCATTGCCGACACTCCGGGACACGAACAGTACACCCGCAATATGATCACCGGCGGTTCGACTGCCAACCTTGCCATCATCCTGGTGGATGCCCGCACGGGAGTGATTACGCAGACGCGCCGCCATACCTATCTGGTTTCGCTCTTAGGTATCAAGCATGTGGTGCTGGCGGTCAACAAGATGGACCTGGTTGATTTTGACAAGAATATTTTCGACAAGATCGTTTCCGACTATAAGGAGTTTGTCGCTCCGTTGAATATCCCGGATATCACCTGCATCCCGCTGTCCGCTCTGGATGGCGACAATGTGGTGGAGAAGAGCGACCGTACGCCTTGGTACGAAGGGCCGTCGTTGCTGGACTTCCTCGAAACGGTTCCTATCGACCAGGATCGCAACTTTGAGGATTTCCGCTATCCGGTGCAATATGTATTGCGTCCGAATCTGGACTTCCGCGGTTTCTGTGGGAAAGTGGCCAGCGGTATCGTTCGTAAAGGCGATACGGTGATGGCTTTGCCTTCCGGGAAAACATCCAAAGTGAAAAGTATCGTGACATACGACGGAGAGCTGGATTATGCATTCCCTCCCCAGTGCGTCACCATCACGCTGGAAGACGAGATTGATGTTTCACGCGGTGAGATGCTCGTCCATCCGGATAACCTGCCGATAGCGGACCGTAACTTCGAGGCCATGCTGGTGTGGATGGACGAAGAACCGATGGATGCAAGCAAGCAGTTCTATATCAAGCATACGACCAATCTGACACGCGCCCGTGTGGACAGCATCCGTTATAAAGTGAATGTCAATACGATGGAACAGTTGTCGGTTGACAATGGAAAACTGACAACTGACGATTTGCCGATGAAGCTGAACGAGATCGCCCGTGTCGTCTTCACGACCGGAAAGGAACTGTTCTTCGATCCGTATCAGAAGAACAAACAGACAGGCGCCTTTATCCTGATCGACCCGATCACAAACAATACATCGGCTGTTGGTATGATTATCGACCGGGTAGATGCTCGCGACATGGTGACGGAAGATGCGTTGGCTGTACTGAATCTTCCGGAATTGGGTATCGGCCCCGAGCACTACGAAGCTATCCGTTCCGTTTGTAAAGAGCTCGAACGGCAAGGGGTTTCCGTCAAGTGTATAACAGAAAATAAATAAGGTATGGGATTACTGGAATTTGACAAACTACCGATCAATACTTTAGTGGGTGCTGACTGGAAAACGTTCAAGGCTGTGACAGCCAATAAAACGATCGACAAAGGATTTCGTAATAAATATTTCCTGACTAAATCCGTTTGCCGCCTGCTCAGCCTGTTGCAACCCTTCGAAGATGCGCGTTACCGTAAGATTGCGGACAAGCCGTTGGAGATGGACCCGGTGTTCATTCTCGGACATTGGCGTAGCGGGACGACATTCATGCACAATGTCTTCTCGTGTGACAAGCATTTCGGCTACAATACGACCTATCAGACCGTATTTCCGAACCTGATGCTTTGGGGACAGCCTTTCTTCAAGAAGAACATGGCGTTCTTGATGCCCGACAAGCGTCCGACCGATAATATGGAGTTGAAGGTGGATCTTCCCCAGGAAGAGGAATTTGCCTTGGCAAATATGATGCCTTACACGTATTATAATTTCTGGTTTTTCCCGAAGCATATGCTCGAATATTGCGACCGTTATCTGCTTTTCGACAATATCAGCGAACATGAGCGGGAAGTGTTTAAGGAAACGTTCCTCAAACTGATCAAGATTTCCCTCTGGAATACGAAAGGAAGTCAGTTCTTGAGCAAGAATCCGCCTCATACGGGACGTGTGAAGACCTTGGTGGAAATGTTCCCGAATGCTAAATTTATCTATCTGAAACGAAATCCGTATACGGTGTTCGAGAGCACGCGCAGCTTCTTTACCAATACGATCCAGCCACTCCGCTTGCAGGACATCTCCAACGAGCAGATCGAAAGCAATTTTATCGAAGTATACCGCCGTTTGTTCTATAAATATGAAGAACAAAAGCATCTGATACCCGAAGGAAACCTGGTAGAGGTGAAGTTTGAGGATTTCGAACAGGATGCTTTCGCCATGACAGAGGATATATACAAGAAATTAAACCTCCCCGGCTTTGAAGAGTCTAAAGCTGAAATCGAGAAATACCTCGGGAAAAAGAAGGGCTATAAGAAGAACCAATACAAGTATGACGACCGCACGGTACGGCTTGTGGAAGAAAATTGGGGAATGGCTCTCAAGGAGTGGGGATATTCTTTATAATTGACAATTGTCGGCTCTGCCGGCTTTGCCGACTTAGGGATTTTAGAAAAAACAGAATTTGAAATGAAACAGAAAGCAAAATTCCTCTTTCTCTTGGGAATTGTCAATTGTCAATTGTCAATTGTCAGTTCCCAAGAGCACGTAGTGCCGTTCAGTTTTGGAGATATGGATCATTGGGTCGTTCGCGAGATACATGAATCCGGCATTATTGGAGGAAATACGAAGCATCTTTACGAGCTGGGGCCGACAGATACGATCATCGGCAATACAGCCTATACGAACCGAGGCGGTTCGCCGTGGGCGAACTCCAACGTGATGGCGAAGGTGGCAGGTGTGGTGAAGACGAATACATCTGTCTTCCCTGAAAGACGGGATGACGGTTGGTGTGCACGTCTGGAGACACGCATGGAAAGTGTGAAGGTTTTCGGCTTGGTCGATATCGAAGTGGTAGCCGCCGGTTCTGTTTTTCTCGGAACGGTGCACGAACCGATCAAGGGGACCAAGAACCCGCAGGCCATGTTGAACAGCGGAGTGGCGTTTACCAAGAAGCCAAAGGCTTTGCGTTTTGACTATAAGGTGAAGCTGGCTCCGGAAAAGGACCGTATCCGCAGTACCGGCTTCAGCCGCAAGACGACCGTTGCCGGACAGGATTCGATCGCAGCCATTCTTTTGCTCCAGAAACGTTGGGAAGATAAAGATGGAAATATTTATTCCAAACGTGTCGGGACAATGGTGCAGCGTTATACGGAATCCAGCAACGGTTGGGTGAACGATGCGACCTACCCTATCTTGTACGGCGATATTACGAAGCATCCGGAGTATAAGCCTTATATGCGGATTCAGGTGGAAGAGCGTTATGCCTTGAACAGCCAGGGTAAAAGCGTCCCTATTCAGGAAGTGGGCTGGGCGGCGGAAGGTGAATTGCCGACTCATATCGTCCTGCAGTTTACTTCCAGCCACGGCGGAGCCTATATCGGCTCGCCGGGCAATACGATGTGGATTGATAATGTAGAACTAATATATTAGTTGAAAGTTGAAAGGTGAAAGTTGAAAGTGATGAATTTTTCTTTTCAACTTTCACCTTTCAACTTTCACCTTTCAACTGAAAAAATGGTGGTAAAAGATAAAATAAAAGCACTTCGCGAAGCGCTGGAGCAACATAATTACAATTATTATGTGCTCTCGGCACCGACGATATCGGACCGTGAGTTCGATGAGATGATGAAGGAGTTACAGGTCCTTGAAGAGGCGCATCCCGAATATGCCGATCCTCATTCGCCGACCCAGCGGGTGGGGAGTGACCTTTCCAAAGAGTTTGAACAGGTAGTGCATAAATATCCGATGCTTTCGTTGGGCAATACCTATTCGGAAGATGAAGTGGAGGATTTTTACGAGCGCATAGCCCGTGACCTGAACGAGCCTTTCGAGATTGTTGCCGAGTTGAAATATGACGGAACTTCCATTTCCCTGACATACGAGGACGGACGTCTGGTCCGAGCCGTGACGCGTGGCGACGGGACACGTGGCGACGATGTGACGGCCAACGTGAAGACAATCCGTTCGGTCCCTTTGAAACTGATGGGCGACCGATACCCGGCAACATTTGAGATAAGGGGGGAGATCTTGCTTCCCTGGGCCGAGTTCGACCGCTTGAACAAGGAACGTGAAGAACAGGAGGAGCCTCTTTTTGCCAATCCGCGCAATGCTGCTTCGGGTACGCTGAAGCAACAGAACCCGGCTGTCGTGGCGGCTCGTAAGCTGGATGCCTATTTCTATTATTTGTTGGGAGAGGAGCTGCCGGCGGAAACGCATTTCGATAATTTGGAGGCGGCCCGTTCATGGGGGTTCAAGATCCCGAATGTGATCCGCGTATGCAACAGCTTGGAGGATATATACGATTATATCGCCTATTGGGATGTCGAACGCAAGAACCTGCCGGTTGCAACAGACGGGATCGTTTTGAAAGTGAATTCATTGCGCCAACAACGCAATTTGGGATTCACGGCCAAAAGCCCACGTTGGGCGATTGCCTACAAGTTCCAGGCCGAACGTGCCGTGACGCGCCTTAACTCCGTGTCTTTCCAGGTCGGGCGGACAGGAGCCGTCACTCCGGTTGCCAATCTGGAGCCGGTATTGCTGGCCGGAACGACCGTAAAGCGTGCTTCCCTTCACAATGCGGATATTATCGAAGGGCTCGACCTGCATTTGGGTGACAAGGTGTTCGTGGAGAAAGGCGGCGAGATCATCCCGAAGATTGTCGGTGTCGATGTCGAAGCCCGCGGTTTGCTGGTGGGCGATAAGGTCCGTTTCATCCGTTCCTGTCCCGAATGCGGGACACCGTTGATGCGTCCTGAAGGAGAAGCGGCTCACTATTGTCCGAACGAAGCCGGCTGTCCTCCCCAGATCAAGGGGAAGATCGAGCATTTCGTCACCCGGAGGGCCATGAACATCAATATGGGGCCGGAGACAGTCGAAGATTTGTACGAAGCCGGCTATATCAAGGACACGGCCGATCTCTATACGTTGGAAATAGCCGATCTGCTGCGCTTGGAACGTTGGGCTGACAAGAGCGCCCGTAACCTGATGGCGAGCCTCGAAGAATCCAAACAGGTTCCCTTCGAACGGGTACTTTATGGATTGGGGATTCGTTTTGTGGGTGAAACGGTGGCAAAACGCCTGGTATCCGCTTTCCATTCGATGGAGCAGTTGGAACAGGCTTCTTTCGAAGACTTGACTGCCGTGGACGAGATCGGTGAGCGGATCGCCCGAAGTATCATCGCTTACTTTGCCGACGAGCGTAACAGGACGTTGGTGAACCGTTTGAAGGAGTATGGGTTGCAGATGTCCGTGGCCGAAGAAAAGCTGGCCAACCGTTCCGAGAAGCTGAAAGGCTTGAGCATCGTTATCAGCGGGACATTCGCCAAGCATTCCCGTGACGAGTACAAGGCCATGATCGAGCAGCATGGCGGGAAGAACAGCGGCTCGGTGTCCGGTAAGACCGATTATATCCTGGCGGGAGATAATATGGGACCGGCCAAGCTCGAAAAGGCGGCCAAGTTGGGTGTGAAGATTATAAACGAAGATGAATTCTTAAATATGATAGCGGAATGAGACTGACGAATTATTTTATTAAAAAGAAAGTGCAGTCTTTAGCTTCCGGGGCTGCCGGCCGCAAGCATGAGTTCTGTGCGCTGGAAGACGCAGACCATATCCTGGTCCTTTATCAGGCAAACGATCGCGAGCTTGTCGAGCCTTGTCTGGACGTCCTGCGTAAGAAGAACAAGAAGGTGCAGGCCTGTGTCTATGTAACCGGCGATCCGGAGGCAGATGCCTCGTGCATCCCGGTCCATGCCAAGAAGGATGTGAACGTCTGGCAGGTTCCTTCCGATGTCGTCCTGGAACGGTTCAAGACGGTCAAGGCGGATATCCTGATCGATCTTACGCGCCCCGATTGCTACCCGATGCAATATCTTATGCTACAGCATCCTTGCAGATTCAAGGTGGGAGTGAAGCATGCCGATATAGATTTGTATGATTTGTCCATATCGGTAACAGAGCGTGAAGATATCAAGCATTTATTCGAACATATATTATTTTATTTGCAGGCGATACGCTCAAAATGATATAAATTCCTTATTTTTGCAGCACCGTTGACAATTGACAATTATTATCATGGCAGACATAAATTTAAAAGGAATGGGTGTGGCGTTGATCACTCCCTTTAAAGAAGATGAAAGTGTAGACTATGAGGCGTTGGCCCGGCTCGTAGATTATCAGTTGCAGAATGGAACCGATTATCTGGTTGTGTTAGGTACCACCGCTGAAACCCCTACACTCACGGAAGAAGAAAAGAAGAATATAATCAATTTGGTCGTGACGAAGGTAAACGGACGCATTCCCATCGTGTTGGGGGTTGGCGGAAACTGTACGCGTTCGGTTGTCGAGAAGTTGAAAAACGATAATTTTGACGGTATAGATGCGATCCTGTCTGTCGTACCTTATTATAACAAACCATCCCAGGAAGGAATCTATCAGCATTATAAAGCGATTGCGGAGGCGACTACGTTACCGATAGTCCTGTATAACGTTCCGGGACGTACCGGTGTGAATATGACGGCCGAGACTACGCTGCGTATCGCCCGTGAGTTCAAGAACGTGATTGCAGTCAAGGAGGCTTCCGGCAATATCACCCAGATGGACGATATCATCAAGAACAAACCGGCGAACTTCAATGTGATTTCAGGAGACGACGGTATCACCTTCCCGCTTATTACGTTGGGAGCTGTCGGCGTGATTTCCGTAATCGGCAATGCTTTCCCGCGTGAGTTCAGCCGTATGGTGCGTCTGGCATTGGCTGGTGACTACGATAGCGCCCGCACGATCCACCATAGTTTTACGGAGCTGTTCAGTTTGCTGTTTATCGACGGTAATCCGGCGGGAGCGAAGAGCATGCTGAATGCGATGGGCTTTATTGAAAATAAATTACGCTTGCCTTTGGTTCCGACCCGTATCACCACATTCGAAAAGATTCGTGATGTATTACGTCAGTTGAGCATTAAATGTTAAGATTTTTCAGGCTTGTAGGGGTGGGGTTCCACTCCGCCCGATATCAGTCCATATAATCCCGCATTTAATTTATGCCCCTGTACTCGTTAGGCGTATATCCGACGTTTTTCTTAAATACGCGAGTGAAATGCTGAGGATATTTGAACCCCAGTTCGTAAGCGATTTCACTGACGGTCTTGCTTGTGCCCAGTATTTTTTCTTTGGCGATGTCGATCAACCGGAGCTGGATATGTTCTTGTGCGGATTTACCTGTTTCCTTCTTTATCAGGTCGCCTAAATAGTTGGCGGAAAGATGCAGCTGGTCGGCGCAGTAGCGTACGGACGGCAAACCGATCGTTTCCGGTTTGTCGGTCTGGAAGTAACCGTTCACGACATTCTCGAACTTGGAAAGGATATCCTTGTTGACGTTTTCACGGGTGATGAACTGGCGGTCGTAAAAACGGATGCTGTAGTTAAGTAAAAGCTCGATGTTAGAGACAATCAGCATTTTGCTGTGTTTGTCGATACCCCGGTTAAGCTCTTCATTGATGTTATTCAGGCAGTCGATGATGACGCCACGTTCCTGTTCGGATAGATGAAGAGCCTCGTTCACCTCATACGAGAAGAAAGAATAGTCTTTCATATTGCGTCCGAGGGATGTGCCGCGGATCAGGTCGGGATGGAATAGCAGAACACGGCCCTTCGGCTGAAAATATTCGCCGTTGTCATCGATGCCGATCACCTGTCCGGGAGCCAGAAAAACCAGCGTTCCTTCCTGATAATCGTAATAGTTGCGTCCGTACCGCAAATCTCCGCATTTGACCTCTTTCAGGAAGACTGCATAGAAACCGTAGCTCATGCGTACGTGCTTCATCATCCGGGACGATTTCGACAGGTCGAGAACACTTACCAGAGGATGCAGCGTTTCCTGGCCTACCATTTCATTGTACTGACAAATATTGTCCAGCTTAATAATTTCTCCCATAACCATCTTTAATTTGTTTCCTCACAAAAATAATATATTTTTTCTTCTTATCCCATCTGTATCAGTATTTCGGTAGGGCAAAACCGCACCAGAAACCACAAGGAGCAAATCAATTCATCTATACATATCCGCAAATACTGATGCATCTACTTTTTCCGTTTGCGTCAGGATAATCGTACCGTCCTTGTCGGCAAGGAATACGCGGGGTATGGTGTTGTCGGCAAAGAGGGAGTAGACGTTCAGGTCCGGATCGGCGAAAAACTTCATATTGTACTGATGTTCCCGGAAATAGGCCGCTACCTGCTCTTCGGTTTCTCCACGTGCGATCAGAAGCACACAGACGGAGGGATCGTCTTTGTATGTATGATATAAAGTGGAAATATCCGGGAAGGCCTTCTGGCAGTCGGAACAGGTCGTACTGAAGAAAATAATCAGGGCAAATTTATTTTCCAAGTCTTTTTTCGATACCGTTCCATCCGGATTGGAAATGCTGAATTCGGGTAACGGGTCGCCTTCCTCCAAAGCAAAGCCACCCTCAGGCGGCAATTCCTCGTGGATGCAGGCGGTGAGAGATAACAGACTGATTATGTAAAACAATAAATATTTCATGGGGTAAAGATACGGGTTGTTCGCCATACTTTGTGACTTTTTGCATGGATATTTGCATATTATCCTGTATATTTGTACCGGAATTTCAGATATCAAAGAACAAAACAGCAAGAAATACACTTGGTCATACAATCTAAAAATATGGTGCGCGTGATGCGGTTTATACTGGTCGGTACGCTGAATGCGTTAATTACGGTCTTGATTGTCTGGCTGATGATGGACAAGCTTGGTTGTAACTATATCGCTACCAATATCACCGCTTATGTGATTGCGCAGATCAATAATTTCTTCTGGAGCAAATATTGGATATTTTCATCCCGCACCGGTAAGTTTCGCCGTGAGATTCCCCTTTTTCTGATCGCTTTCGGATGTGCTTATTGTTCCCAATTCCTCGCTTTGCTTATCATGGTGGAAATCTTTGACCTGAACGAATATCTCGCCCAGTTCTTAGGATTGTTTATCTATGGTGCAGTCAACTATATGATGAACAAAAAAATCACCTTCCAACTCACCCCTTAATTCTTAATTTTTAATTTTTAATTCCTCAGTGCGCCCGTTCACGAAACTCCGACGGTGTCACGCCCTCTTTCTTCTTGAAGAAGGTGGAGAACTGTCCGGCATTCTCGAATTTGAGACTGTAGGCTATTTCCGAGATATTCATGCTGCTGCTGGTAAGCAGTTCCTTTGCCTTCAGGAGTTTTTGCTGCAATTGATATTGGGCGGGCGATACGCCTGTATATTCTTTGAACATACGGCGGAACCAGGAGTAGCCGAGCCCCAGGCGGGAAGCTATTTCTTCCGGTGTCAGCGGGTTTTCCACCTGCTCTTTCATCAGGATGCGGGCTTCGTTGATCTTATCCACAACGTAGGTATTCGTGAAGGAGTTGTTTCTTCTTTTATAATAGACCGTACCCAATATATGAAGGACGATACTCGAAATCATCTCCTGGTAGCCCGTCTTTTCCTGAGAGGCGAATTTCAGTATGTCTTCATATAGTCCGACGATCGTCGCACTGAGCCCGATGTGCTGTAACGGTTCCTCGCGGGTAAAAAAGCGTTTTTCCACGCGCCGGTCGATGTGGACACCGCGGAAACCGACCCAGTATTCGTCCCAGCCTGTCTCGCTGTCGGGATAGTAGCTGTGCCATTCTCCCGGAAAAAGCAGGATCATCGTGCCGGCGTTTATCTTTTGCATCTTGCAGGATTGCGAAGAGAAGTAACCGCTTCCCTTCGTAATATAGACCAGCTGGTATTCGTTCAGGATTCGTCCGGTCTGCGGCTTGAAGTTATAATTGTCCGGATGCTTCGAAAGAGGATAGTTCCCTTTCGGGGGAATAAACTGGTAGCCGACGGTCGTGACGACAATTCCCCACTCTTCGTCTATCGCACTTATCGTCAGATATCTCAATTGATCGCTTAGTTGTTTCTCCATCTCCTCTGTCAGATTTGAAAGGTTTAAAATCATTTTCAAAAGCAAAGATAGTAATTTACCGTTTACTTTTGCAATCATAAAACAAACAACTTTGTTGTACCATGAAGAAATATAACTTTTTAGCCTTTGATATAGGAGCGACCAGTGGACGTGCCGTGTTAGGCACTTTGGTTGGTGACAAATTTGAAATGCAGGAACTTCACCGTTTCCCGAATGCGATCATGGAGTTGCATGGGAAATATTACTGGGACATATACCGGTTATATGATGCCTTGAAAGAAAGCCTTACGATTTGTGCACGCCGGAACCTGCTCCCGGACTCTATCGGGATCGATACCTGGGGGGTGGATTTCGGGTATCTGGCGGAAGACGGCACACTGTTGGGGCTACCGCGTGCGTATCGCGATCCTTATACGGACGGTGCGCCGGAAGAATATTTCCAGCGTGTTCCCCGGTCGGAAGTCTACCGGCTTACCGGTATACAGATCATGAATTTTAATAGTGTTTTCCAGTTATTTAGGGCTAAAAAGGAAGGTTTCGGGCCGTTGGAGGCTGCCGAAGAGATACTGTTTATGCCCGATCTGCTTTCTTACCTGTTGACGGGTAAAAAGGTTTGTGAATATACGGATGCTTCCACCTCCGGATTGCTGAATCCGGTGACGAAAGAGTTCGAGGCGTCCTTGTTGGAAGCGGCAGGGGTAGCTCCGTCCATTATGCGTCCGGTAGTGATGCCGGGAACTTTTGTCGGGGAGCTGACCGATGCGCTTGCACGGGAAACGGGAATCGGCAAAGTGCCTGTCATAGCAGTTGCCGGCCACGACACGGCTTCGGCTGTCGCGGCTGTTCCGGCGGCGGATCGGGAGTTTGCCTATCTTAGCAGCGGCACATGGAGCCTTATGGGGATCGAAACGGAAGAACCGATTATCTCGGAAGAATCCTTCCTGCATAACTTTACGAACGAAGGCGGTATAGACGGGACGACCCGTTTCCTGAAAAATATTACCGGGATGTGGTTGCTCGAACAGTGCCGGAAAGAGTGGGAGAAGGCCGGGCGCGACTATTCCTATCCGGCGATAGTCAAGATGGCGGAACGGGCGACGCCTTTCCGTCGTTTTGTGAATCCCGACGATCCGCGTTTTGCCAATCCGCCGAGCATGACGGAGGCAATCAAGGCTTATTGCCGCGAGACGGGGCAGCCCGAACCGGTCGAGGACGACGAGTTTATCCGTTGTATCTTCGAAAGCCTGGCATTCCGGTACAAGGAGGTGCTGGCACTATTATCCGAAATAGCTCCTTTCCCGATCCGCAAATTGCATGTGATCGGGGGAGGCTCGATGAATAATCTTCTCAACCAATTTACGGCAAATGTAATAAACATGCCGGTTGTGGCAGGGCCTTCGGAGGCGACGGCAATCGGCAACTGCATGGTGCAGGCGAGGGCGGCGGGATTGGTAGCCGACCGTTGGGAGATGCGCCGTTTGATCAACTCTTTCCTTTCGCCGGCTGTCTTTCTGCCGGAAGGTAGTGGAGAGTGGGAAGAGGCTTTTAGGAAATATAAATCTGTAACCTCAAAAAAATAAGACCATGACAAAAGAAAACATTATCAGACAAGCGTATGAGGCAGCTGTTGAACGCTATGCAGCTGTCGGTGTGGATGCAAGGGAGGCAATGGACAAATTGCAGAAGATATCTCTTTCGATGCATTGCTGGCAGGCGGACGATGTGAGCGGTTTCGAGAACCAGGGCGGTTCGCTGACGGGCGGAATCCAGGTGACAGGCAACTATCCGGGACGTGCCCGCACGATCGACGAAGTGCGTGCCGATGTCTTGAAAGCGGCTTCTCTGATCGCTGGTAAACATCGCTTGAACCTGCATGAAATATATGGCGACTTCCAGGGCAGGAAGGTCGACCGTGACGAAGTGGAACCTGCTCATTTTGAGAGCTGGATGCAGTGGGCGAAAGAGAACGGGATGAAGCTGGATTTCAACAGCACTTCTTTTTCGCATCCGAAGAGCGGCGACCTGACGTTGGCGAATCCCGACGATGCGATCCGCAATTTCTGGATCGAACATACGAAACGCTGCCGCTGGATCAGCGAGGAGATGGGCAAATACCAGGACGATCCCTGTATTATGAACCTGTGGATTCACGACGGCAGTAAAGAAGTTCCCGCCAGCCGTCTCAAATATCGTCAGATACTGGAACAGTCGCTCGACGAGATTTTTGCAACTGAATATAAGAACATGAAGGATTGTATCGAGGCAAAACTGTTCGGCATCGGTCTGGAAAGTTATACGGTCGGTTCCTATGATTTTTACTTGGGCTACGGTGCGAAGAAGAATAAGATTGTGACGCTCGACACGGGCCATTTCCATCTGACGGAAAGTATCGCCGACAAGGTTTCGGCCCTGCTTCTTTTTACACCGGAGATCATGTTGCACGTGAGCCGTCCGATTCGTTGGGACAGCGACCATGTGGTGATCTTGAGCGACGACTTGCTCGATCTGGCACGCGAAATCATCCGTTGCAAGGCATTGGACCGTGTGCATATCGGCTTGGACTACTTCGATGCGACGATCAACCGTATCGGGGCGTACGTGATCGGTTGCCGTGCAACGCAGAAGGCCTTTATGCAAGCCCTTCTCGAACCGTCGGCAACTTTGCAGCAGTACGAAGCCGAAGGCAAATATTTCCAGCGTTTAGCTCTGCAGGAGGAAATGAAGAGCCTTCCGTGGACAGCCGTCTGGGATATGTTCTGCCTGCAAAACGACGTTCCGGTAGGTGAGGATTATATCGCCGAGATAGAAAAATACGAAGCGGAAGTAACAAGTAAACGTTAACCTTAGGGGCGAACACACAGGTTCGCCCTCTAAAAATAACATATATGGAAATAATCATCGGATTGATCATAATCGCAATCGGTAGTTTCGGGCAGAGCAGTTCCTACGTTCCGATCAACAAAGTCAAGGATTGGAGCTGGGAAAGTTTTTGGTTGGTGCAAGGCATTTTTGCCTGGCTCGTCTTCCCATTCTTAGGAGCGCAGCTTGCCATTCCCAATGGGAGCAGCCTCTTGGAACTGTGGAGTGCCGGCGGAGCTGCGGGGGCCGTTATCTACGGAATCTTGTGGGGGATCGGCGGGTTGACCTTCGGGTTGAGCATGCGTTATTTGGGGGTTGCGCTCGGCCAGAGCATCGCGCTTGGAACGTGTGCCGGTTTCGGGACGCTTTTCCCGGCAGTTTTTGGCGGAACGGATTTGTTTCATGGCGATGGCTTGGTCTTGCTGATAGGTGTGTGTATCACGCTTGCCGGTATCGCCGTGATCGGGTATGCCGGAAGTCTTCGCGCCCGTAATATGACCGAGGAGGAAAAGAAAGCGGCTGTAAAGGATTTCGCGTTGACGAAAGGTTTGCTTGTCGCTCTTTTGGCCGGTGTGATGAGTGCCTGCTTCAATCTGGGCCTGGAATCCGGCGCTCCGATCCTTGAGAAGGCGAAACAGTCCGGCGCAAGCGAATTGTTCGCACTGAATCCGGTCATCCTGTTGGTGACGATCGGGGGTTTTATCACGAACGCCTCTTATTGCCTTTTCCAGAATGTAAGGAACAAGACGGGGAAAGATTATTTCTCCGTATCAGGTGGTACTTTGCTGAATAATGTCTTATTTTGTGCGCTGGCAGGTGTTTTGTGGTATTCGCAATTCTTCGGGCTGGGAATGGGAAAGAGCTATTTTGCCGAATCTCCGGTGATGCTGGCCTTTTCATGGAGCATCCTGATGTCGCTGAATGTGATCTTCAGCAATGTGTGGGGCATTATATTGAAAGAGTGGAAAGGGGTGAGCCGGCAGACGATCGTCGTTTTGGTTTGCGGCATGTGTCTCCTGATATTCTCACTTTTGCTGCCTAATTTGATTTAAGATAATGATCGGATTGGAAATGGATAGGCATGGGACGTTAGTTCGATAGGTATGGAACTTAATTTCCATAGGTATGAAATTAAGCTCCCGTGCTTGTCTGTTTTTTGCCGGGTGAAGAACAATTTTGAGCCGGGGGCGTGTCCCTCATAAAAAAGATATATAAGTAAAATGAAAACAATTAGAAACAATGAAAAATTGATGGCCGAGATTGGCCGTATCGCTGAAGTGGCCGGCTATCTTTGGACAAAAGGATGGGCGGAGCGTAACGGTGGTAACATTTCCGTAAACCTGACCGACTTGATGAACGATGTCGAAAAAGCACTTCCCGCACTGGGACCGGCTATTCCTTTACAAGAAGCGATGACCGCTCTTGCCGGACATATTTTCTATGTCACCGGTACAGGAAAGCGGATGCGTTATGTAGCACAGGAACCGTTGGCCAACGGTTCCCTGATCCGTATCGCCGGGGATGGAAAAAGTTATGATATTATTGCTGAACAATTGATTTTGCCTACTTCCGAGTTGCCTTCGCATTTGATGATGCATAATTATCTGCGTGGCCTGGGCCGTGATAACAGAGTCGTTTTGCATACGCACCCGACCGACCTGATCGGCATGACGCATTGTAAACCGTTCTTGGATTCGGATGTCATCACCCGTACGTTGTGGAGCATGATTCCCGAATGTCGTATCATTGTCCCGAAAGGAGTCGGTATTGTTCCCTATGAAATACCTGGGACACTGGATTTAGCACGTGCAACCATTAAACAATTGGAAAAGCACGATGTCGTATTCTGGGAAAAACATGGTATTTTGGCAGTCGGTGAAGACCTGATCGAATGTTTTGACGCAATCGACACGCTAAGCAAGTCCGCCCAAATCTATTTCAGCGCACGCATGGCAGGATACGAACCCGCCGGCATGACTGACAAGCAGTTGGATGATTTGGTTCCGGCCTTCGGTTTGTGATAGGTTACGATCGTAAATGATGATTTATAGGTGTGTTTATAGCAACGAGGTATAGCTTTGTTTGTCACTACACCGGTAAATCATTATTCATATAAATACCATATACCATGAAAACATTATTTATTCTTATATCTCTATTCTTTGCCGTATCATTGTCCGCCCGGCAGCGCGATAGTCGTGTACGCGAATATCTACCTCCCGCACGCATCGTCTGGCAACAGGAAAGCCAGTTGATACAGGGTGCAAACCATTTGCTTCTTTCTGGAAACGGACAATCCAATCTTGTGAATCATAACATCTGTAAGCTTTCGAGCACCGACCGGCAGCATCCTGCCATCCTTCTTGATTTTGGAAAAGAACTGCAAGGCGGCTTGCAAATAGTAACCGGCATGCCGGCTTCGCACGAACCAGTCGCCGTCCGGATCCGTTTGGGTGAGTCGGTAAGTGAAGCCATGTGCGATATAGATGGGGTGAACGGTGCTTCCAACGATCATGCCATGCGCGATTTTACTATTCGCCTACCCTGGTTGGGGGTTATGGAAGTGGGTAATTCTGGGTTTCGGTTTGCTCGGATTGATCTTTTGGACGATTCCGTCGAATTGCATATTAAAGAAATACGTGCCATTTCCGTTTTTCGGGACATCCCATATAAAGGCTCATTTCGTTGCAACGACGAACGGCTGAACCGGATTTGGCAGACTGGTGCTTATACGGTACATTTGAATATGCAGGAGTATATTTGGGACGGCATCAAACGTGACCGTTTGGTCTGGATTGGTGATTTGCATCCGGAAGTGATGACGGTCAACACTGTTTTCGGATATAACGAGGTGATACCGAAAAGCCTTGATTTTATCCGCGATGCAACGCCGTTGCCTGGCTGGATGAACGGGATGTGCAGTTACTCCATCTGGTGGCTGCTGATCCAGCGCGACTGGTATTACTATCAGGGGGACTTGGCTTACTTGAAGGAACAGAAAGACTATTTGACCGGTTTGCTCCGTCTTTTGATCTCCAAAGTCGGTGACGACGGCGTCGAGAAGCTCGACGGAGGAGGACGTTTCCTCGATTGGCCGTCCAGTGAAAATCCGGTTGCCATCGATGCCGGCTTGCAAGCCTTGATGCTACAGGCGATGAAAGCCGGAAACGAACTTTGTAAGGTGTTGGGCGAAGATGCGTTGGCGGCAAAATGCGAGGCTGTAGGAAACAGGATGACCAAGGCCGCTTCGAAGGTGATAAAACCTTTCCTGAAGTCAGGTGTTGCTCCGGATGCTCCTGGATCGAAACAGGCAGCTTCCCTGTTGGCGTTGGCCGGACTGATGAAGCCGGAAGAGGCCGATCGGAGATATCTCGCAGTTAATGGAGGGCATGGATTCTCTACTTTTTATGGTTATTATATGCTTCGAGCGATGGCTGCTGCCGGCAATTATCAAGGGGCGATCGACGTGATACGCCAATTCTGGGGTGCGATGCTCGATTTGGGTGCAACTACTTTTTGGGAAGATTTCAACTTAGACTGGTTGCCCGGCGCTTCTCGCATCGATGAATTGGTTCCGGTAGGCAAGAAAGATATTCATGGCGATTACGGGGCTTATTGTTATAAAGGTTTCCGCCATAGCCTTTGTCACGGTTGGGCTTCTGGTCCGACTTCCTGGCTGAGTGAATATGTGTTGGGTGTTCAGGTTGTGGAGCCGGGTTGCCGCGTTGTCCGGATCACACCGCATTTAGGTGACTTGGAGTGGGTGGAAGGAACGTTCCCGACTCCTTACGGTGTGATCACTATCCGTCACGAAAAAGGCGCTGACGGGAAAGTACGGAGTCGGATCGATGCTCCGTCCGAAGTAAAAGTTGTACGATAATCAAATCAGATAAAGATATGGTAAAAAAAAACACGCTGTTGATCTGCTCACTTGCCTTCTTCTCGCTGATGGGTTGCAAAGGTAAAAACGAGCTTACGGTTCCGGTGAACCTGCGAACAGAATACCTGCGCGAACCGATCGGTTTGGATACGAAAAGTCCCCGTTTCACTTGGGAATACAAAGGAAGTGAGAAGAACTTTTTGGCTTCCCGTTCGGAAATCCGTATCGGGACCTCGCCGGATAACCTGCAACCGTATACCGATAATATGACATTGGAACCGCATACCCGTTACTATTGGAATGTGACGGTATGGGATCAGGATGGAGACATTTGCGAGACTTCGGAAACGGCTACTTTCGAGACTGCCAAATTCAAGTCGTCCGACTGGTCGGGAAAATGGATAACCGACAGTCACGATAAGGAGTTCGAGCCGGCCCCCATGTTCCGCAAAGCTTTTACATTGGGAAAAGAGATTGAAGAAGCCCGCGTGTATGTGGCTGCCGCTGGTTATTACGATTTGTTTATCAACGGTAAGCGGGTAGGAGAGAACTATCTTGATCCGGGCTATACGCATTTCGACAAACGTATCCTATATGTGACACATGATGTAACCTCTCTTTTAAAACCGGGTGGCAACGCTATCGCTACCGTTTTGGGTAACGGCTGGCACAATGTACAATCCAAAGCTGTCTGGAATTTCGAGACTGCCCGTTGGCGTAACCGTCCCCGGATGCTCTGTGAATTGCGCCTACGCTATACCGATGGTACGACTGAAGTCATCGCCACCGATGAAAGTTGGCGTACCGCGACCGGTCCCTATACCTATAACAACATCTACAGCGGTGACAAATACGATGCCACGTTGGAAGAAAATGGTTGGAACGCGGAAGGGTTCGATGACAGCAAGTGGGATCCGGTACAAGTTACGGAAGCTCCGGCTCCCTTATTGGCCGCCCAGCAGATGCCGGGTATCCGGATTACGGAAGAATTGCAGCCTGTCTCGATGAAGAAGTTCAGCGATAAACTTTATGTATTTTCATTCGAAAAGAATTTTGCCGGTCTGTCCCGATTAAAGGTGAAAGGTGCTCCCGGTACGCGGATCACTTTGAAGCATGGAGAGTTGCTGAAAACAGACGGTCGTCTGGAACAGGGAAATATAGATGTCTATTATCATCCTGTGAAACCGGGAGAGGTTTTCCAGATGGATGTGTTCACACTGAAAGGAACAGGTGAAGAGGAAATCTTTATGCCTTCATTCGCCTATCATGGTTTCCAGCATGTGGAAGTTGAAAGTTCGGCTCCCGTAGTCCTGACAAAAGAGAGTCTGACCGGACTGTTCATGCACACAGCGGTAGAGCCCGTAGGCTCCTTCTCCTGCTCCGATCCGTTGTTGAACAAGATATGGAAGGCGACAATGGAAGCCTATCGTAGCAACCTGCACAGTATTCCGACCGATTGCCCGCAGCGTGAAAAGAACGGCTGGACGGCCGATGCACATGTAGCAATCGACCTCGGCCTGTTAGGTTTCGACGCCATCACCTTGTATGAGAAATGGATGAACGACTTCATTGATAACCAGCGCGAAGCCGGTGAGATCTCCGGTATTATCCCCTCCAGCGGCTGGGGATATGGTGAATGGCCCGGCCCGGTATGGGATGCCGCCATGTTTATCATCCCAAATGCTTTGTATAATTATTATGGTGAGACACGCAGTATCGAGAACCTGTATCCTACGATGTTGCGCTATTTGGATTATTTGAAAGCAAAAGAGAAGGACGGTGGTTACCTGACCTTCGGTTTAGGAGATTGGGTGTACTGGAAGTCTACGACCAATAACACTTATACCTCTACTGCTTATTATTATTTGGATTACACCTTGATGGCCCGTTTCGCCGGACTGTTGGGTAAAGATGCCGCCCCTTATCGGCAGAAAGCCGACGAGTTGAAGGCCTTGGTCAACCGTAAGTTCTTCAATCCCGAAACGGGGGTCTATGCTGAAGGAACCCAGACGGCACAGGCGATTGCCCTCTATTTAGGAATCGTACCGGAAGGTAAGGAGCAGTTGGTCGCCGATAAACTTTGCGAGGTCGTGCGTGCCAACAACCATTTCCTCGATTTCGGCCTGCTCGGAAGCAAGTCTGTTCCGGCCATGCTGACCCGCTACGGCTATGTCGAGGATGCCATGAAGATGATTACGAAGACGGAAGCTCCCTCTTGGGGCTATTGGGTGGAAACGATGGGATATACGACGTTGCCTGAAACCTGGACGTTAAGTCCTGAGTTCCGCGACGCCTCCCTGAATCATGTCTTTATGGGAGATGTCTCTGCTTGGATGATGAATCAGCTTGCTGGTATCAACTACGATGCTGTTGAACCAGGTTTCCGCCATATTCTGATTACGCCTCATTTCGTGGAAAGAGTGGATTGGGCGAAAGGTGAGTATCATTCTGTACGGGGCTTGATTTCGAGCGAATGGAAACGGGAGGGAGGCAAAGTTACTCTTACCGTGACGATCCCGTCCGGCTGTACGGCGGATATCCGTGTCGGCGATAAGACGGAAACAGTCGGGTCTGGTACACATGTGAAAACTTATTAAACGAGAATACCATGAAACATTATTTTCTGTTGTTACTGTTAATCGGATGTATCGCTTCCGGCCATGCTGAATCCGGCTGGAAAGCCCATTGGATCAATACGGAACGTTGTCAGAGCGAGACGAACACCTGGTTGGCTTTCCGTAAAACCGTCCATATAGACAAGGTTCCGCAAACTCTTACCGCTCGCATCGCTGCCGATAGCAAATATTGGTTGTGGATAAACGGTCGCCTGGTCGTCTTTGAAGGCGGGCTTAAACGGGGACCTTCTCCGTATGACACCTACTACGATCCGGTAGAGATAGCTCCTTATTTGCAAAATGGCGAGAATACGATTGCTGTGCTGGTCTGGCATTTCGGTAAAAGCGGATTCAGCCATGTGAACAGTGGTCTGGCTGCCTTGCTGTTTGAAGCTGTCGCTCCTGGTGTCGAGATCGTTTCCGACAAGAGCTGGCAATGCACCGTATATGATGCCTATCAGGATACTGAGGCGCCCTATCCGAATTATCGTTTGCCGGAAAGCAATATCCGTTTCGATGCCAGGATGGAAATGTCCGGCTGGAATCAGCCCGGCTACACAGGCAAGATGCCGAATGCCGAAATTATTTCGTCTGTCGGGGTCGCCCCTTTAGGTAAATTGGTCGAGCGTCCGGTACCCCTATGGAAAGACTATGGCTTGAAACCGTATGTCAGTGTCCGCCGGTCGTCTGCCGGCGATACGCTTTATTGTCGTCTGCCTTATAACAGCCAAGTGACTCCTTATCTGAAAGTGGAAGCTCCTGCCGGCAAGGTGATCCATATCCGGACGGACAACTATGAGGGCGGTTCTCAATACAACGTCCGCGCTGAATATGTCACGCGCGACGGCGTGCAGGAATATGAGAGTTTAGGCTGGATGAACGGTCACGAGATGCAATATATCCTGCCGGAAGGCGTGAAGGTGCTGGATGTGAAATTCCGGGAGACCGGTTACGATACCGAATTTACAGGTTCTTTCAGTTGCAATGATCCGTTCATGAACGAACTTTGGAAACGTTCGGCCCGCACCTTATATATAACGATGCGCGATAGTTATATGGACTGTCCGGACCGCGAACGGGCGCAATGGTGGGGTGACGAGGTGAACGAATTGGGCGAGGCTTTCTATGCCCTTTCTCCCTCTAGCCATAAACTGGCGCTGAAAGGCATCTACGAACTGATGAACTGGCAACGCGAAGACGGTGTGATTTTCGCTCCGGCCCCGGCTGGTAACTGGCGGAAAGAGTTGCCATTGCAAATGTTGGCTTCGGTAGGTTGGTACGGTTTCTATACCCAGTATTATTATAGTGGCGACAGTAGCTTTGTCGCCGGTATTTATGACCGAATGCACCACTATCTGCACGAAGTATGGCAAGTAGATAAGAGCGGCCTGGTTATCGAGCGTGACGGCGATTGGAGCTGGGGTGACTGGGGAGAAAACATCGATATGGGCGTGTTGGTAAATTGCTGGTATTATTTGGCCTTGAAAGCAGAGAAAGCTTTTGCCCTCCAACTTGGAAAAACAGCCGATGCCGATGAGATCGGCCGTATGATGTACAGTATAGGGAAATGCTTCGACACAAAGTTTTGGACAGGATCAGCATATCGCTCTCCCGGCTATAAGGGAGAAACGGACGACCGTGCACAGGCGATGGCTGTCGTTTCCGGTTTAGCTTCCGCTGATAAATATCCTGCTCTGGTAAAAGTCCTGAAGAAGGAATGCCATGCCAGTCCCTATATGGAAAAGTATGTGCTCGAAGCCTTGTTTCAAATGAATGAACCGGCCTTTGCTTTAGAGAGGATGAAGCAGCGCTATGCAAAAATGATGGATTATCCTGAATATACGACCTTGTTCGAAGGATGGGGAATCGGTCCGGACGGTTTCGGAGGCGGTACGATTAACCATGCATGGAGTGGTGGTCCTCTTACGTTGCTGAGTCAGAAAGTGTGCGGTATAGAACCTACCTCTCCAGGTTTTCGTTCCTTCAAGGTTTGTCCCCAAATGGGCACTTTGACCGAAGCCTCTGCTACAGTAGATACGCATTTCGGCAAGATAGAGGTGTCGCTGAAACGCAAAGGTAAAAAGATACAGGCCACCCTTTCCGTTCCCGAAGGAACGACTGCCGAAGTCATCTGGCCCGATGGCTCCCGCAAGAATTTCGATCCGGGGCGTCATCAGGCGAAACATGTAGGCCTTAAAGGAAAAAAATAGTACTTTTGTATTATTCTTTCTATTACTCCTCTGCGAGTAAGCCGTGGTAATTTATAAAAACATCTCCCTCTTCGAGAGGAGCGTGGGGCATGTGATCTTCGTATATCGCCTGGCAGCATTTTTGAAGATTGCATGCCTTTTTTGTGTCCTGCTCAAAAAGGGAAATACTGTCAGGCTACTGCAATCGGTAAGTTAACGGGACGGTATATTGTACGCAGACGACTTTTCCGTCTTTCATCTTTCCCGGAGTCCATTTGGGCATCGACTTGACAATCCGTAAGGATTCTTCATCCAATGAGGGATATAAAGCCTGTGTCACTTTGGCGTTTGTGATGCTTCCGTCTTTTTCGATAACGAATGTGACGACTACTTTTCCCTGTTTTCCCTGTTGCTGGGCTTCTGCCGGATATTTTATGTTTTTAGCAAGAAACTGCAATAATGCATTTTGCCCGCCCGGAAATTCCGGCATGATATCACATGTGTCATAAATCTTGTCTTTTTCCGGTGGAAGCGGATTGGCTGCTTCCATTTTGGAAACAGTAGTGGTGGCGAGAGCAGTCGGCTGTTGGATAACCTCTGCTACCTTTTCATTCAAAACACGTGCCATCGCATCGATATTATTGAGCAATAGCAAGCCTGCGGCCATTGGAACCAGTGCCAGGTATTTCACTTTTCTGGCGTTGTTCGTCCTTTTTTTGTTTAGCATAGTAATTCTCTTTTTAAGTGGTAAGACACTGAAATTGTTATATAAATTTGCAATAGCCGTATTGGGATGTTTTACTCCGATCAGATGGTACTGGTATTCTTTTTTGTCGAATCCGGCAAGCATGACTTGTTCATCTGCGATAAATTCATGATTTATACCGATCTCTTTCTTTAGCCACCAGGCAAACGGATTTAGCCAGCAGGCGATACAGATGATTTCACCAGCCATCATGTCGATCGAATGCCATTGGCGGACATGTGTTTGTTCATGGATCAAAATGTCATCAAGCCTTTCCCGTTGATGCGGATCGGATGAAATGAAAATCCAGCCGAAAAAGGAGTAGGAGGCTTCCGCTTCCGGAAGGATACAAACTTCGGTGCCGTTCAAAGTGATTTTCCTACATTTCCGGTGTAAACGAGAAACAGTGAACAGCTCCGCCAGACACCTGGACAGCAACAGGCCGGCTCCTGCCAGCCAGATAACTTGCATAACCTTGAGCCCGGCTTCTTTCCAGTCGGAGGCGGCTATTTCATTGCTTGCTGTTAGGACTGTTTCTTTAGGTAGTAACCCTGAATAGTAGCCGACTATACCTGCTACGCTTGTCTGGGTGGATAACCAGCCGCTTAAATCCGGTAAAGGGTAAAGGAATGCGATCAGGTAAATCGACAATAACACCCCTCTGCGTAACCTGAAGAACGTATCGTCACGGAATAATAGGCGATAACAGATATATAAAAATGCCAACGCCAGATTTACCTTTAGAAAATAGATTAGTATCGGAGTTATCATATTGATATCTTTATAATTGATTATTCTTCCTTTTCGATCTGATCCATCAAGTCCTGCAAATCGCTTTTGGATAATTTACGATCGCGGACAAAGAAGGAAACCATTTCTTTATAAGAACCGGTGAAATAATTTTGTACGACATTCGACATGAAAGTACGCTTGTATTCCGCTTCTTTCACACGTGGAGAAAAGAGTGTGATCGTTCCGAATTTCTTCGGGGTGACGTACTTCTTTTTTTCAAGGTTCCGGACCACCGATGCCACGCTGGTGTAGGGCGGTTTCGGATCGGGCATTTCGTTCAGTATGTCACGGATGAAACATGATCCTAATTTCCAGATATACAACATCACGCTTTCTTCTTGTGCAGTCAGTCTTTCCATTGTTTTGTTGTTTTTTTTGAATTTCAGATTACTATCTTTTCGCAAATCTACTTTATTTTAGTAGATAAGGGTACGTGTCTTATGGTAATAATTGTTAATGAGGAAAAAAGGGCTTCTTGCTTCCGGTGTTGTGGAGGATTTCATTTTCATGCCTGTGTGTTTTGATTTGGACTAACGGATCTTTAGGAAAAAAGTACGATAAGAAGAAGGGAGGCGATAAGCCCTGTTCTTGTTTTTCGCTTTTTATTATGTATCTTTGCCCAACAGAATCAAAGAAAAATACTTACCGGATGATAGACTTCAATATGATACCATCTCCCTGTTATGTGATGGAAGAAGAGTTGCTCCGCCGTAATTTGTCACTGATCAAGAGCGTGAAGGAGAGGGCGGGAGTTAATGTAATTCTGGCTTTTAAGGCGTTTGCGATGTGGAAAGCATTTCCGATCGTGCGTGAATATATTCCGTATTCGACAGCAAGTTCGAAGTTTGAAGCCAGGCTGGCTTTTGAAGAGATGGGTAGTCGGGCACATACCTATTCGCCGGCATATACGGAAGCGGATTTCCCGGAGATTTTAAGATACAGCAGTCATGTGACGTTCAATTCGCTTACGCAGTTCGAACGTTTCTATCCGATGGTGCAGGCGGACGGAAACCGGGTATCGTGCGGTCTGCGCATCAATCCTGAATATTCGGATGTCAAAACGGATTTGTATAATCCTTGCGCTCCGGGCTCCCGGATGGGAGTGGTTAGCGACCTTTTGGACGGTCAGTTGCCTGATGGTGTCGAGGGCTTGCATTTTCATACGCTTTGCGAATCGAGTTCGTATGATCTGGAAAAGACGTTGGGAGAAGTGGAAAAGCGTTTCGGCCGTTTCCTGCCGCATATCAAATGGTTGAATATGGGAGGCGGGCATCTGATGACACGAAAAGGCTATGATACGGAACATCTGATCGGGCTGTTGCAGGCGTTCAAGGCCAAATATCCGAACCTCGAAATCATCATGGAGCCGGGAAGCGCATTTGCGTGGCAAACCGGATTTCTGTTGACGACGGTGGTGGATATCGTGGAGAATCATGGTATCAAGACCGCGATCATAGATGCCTCTTTCACTTGCCATATGCCGGATTGTCTGGAGATGCCCTATAAACCGGTGATTCGCGGGGCTATAGAGCCGGAAGAAGGAAAGCCTGTTTATCGTATCGGAGGAAACAGCTGTCTGAGTGGTGACTATATGGGCGATTGGTCTTTCGAGCAACCCTTGAAAGTGGGGGATAAATTGATATTCGAAGATATGATCCATTATACCGTTGTCAAAACGACCATGTTCAACGGAATCCCGCATCCATCCCTGGCTTTGTGGAGCAAGGAGGACCGGCTTGTGATGTACAAAGAGTTCGGCTACGAAGATTACAAGGGAAGAATGAACTGAATCAATTGACAATTAATAAAGAAGAGGAATGTCTGGATTGTAAATCAGGTTGTGCAAATAAAATTGTCGATTGTCAATTGTCAATTGTCAATTATTTAGTAATTTAGCGCACTCATTCAGAAAAGAAATAATTAAGCAATAATTAAGGTATGGGTATTTTTAGCTTTTTCAGTAAGGAAAAAAAGGAAACTCTGGACAAGGGGTTATCTAAGACAAAAGAAAATGTATTTTCTAAGATTACCAGAGCCATTGCCGGTAAAAGCAAGGTGGACGACGAAGTGCTGGACAATCTGGAAGAAGTACTGATTACTTCCGATGTCGGAGTAGATACTACACTGAAAATCATATCCCGTATCGAAGACCGCGTAGCCAGAGACAAATATGTGACGACCAGTGAGCTGACAGCGATCCTGCGTGAAGAGATCGCTTCCCTGCTTACAGAAAATCATACGGAAGACCTGGAGTCGTTTACGGTTCCGGAAGACAAGAAGCCGTATGTCATCATGGTCGTAGGCGTGAACGGGGTAGGCAAGACGACCACGATCGGCAAACTGGCTTATCAGTTCAAGAAGGCCGGTAAAAATGTGTATTTGGGAGCAGCCGATACGTTCCGCGCCGCAGCTGTAGAGCAATTGGTGATTTGGAGCGAACGGGTAGGAGTGCCTATCGTGAAGCAGAAGATGGGTTCCGACCCTGCTTCGGTGGCATTTGACACGTTGAGTTCGGCAAAGGCGAACGGGGCGGATGTGGTGATTATCGATACCGCCGGTCGTCTGCATAATAAGATCAATCTGATGAACGAGCTGACCAAGATCAAGAATGTGATGAAGAAAGTGGTTCCCGATGCACCGCACGAAGTCTTGTTGGTATTGGACGGTTCTACCGGACAAAACGCATTTGAACAAGCCAAGCAGTTTACGGCTGCAACCGAGGTGAATGCTTTGGCGGTTACCAAATTGGACGGAACGGCCAAAGGTGGCGTCGTGATCGGTATTTCGGATCATTTCCGTATCCCTGTCAAGTACATCGGCTTGGGAGAAGGAATGGAGGATCTCCAGGTTTTCAATAGAAAAGAATTTGTAAACTCCCTTTTCGGAGAATAAAGGGAGTTGTACCATAATATATGAGGAAAAATAAGGTAGATATTATAACGCTGGGATGTTCAAAGAACCTGGTGGATTCGGAGCAGCTTATGCGCCAGTTCGTGGCGAACGGGTATACCGTCGAACATGACCCCCATAAGATTAATGGTGAAATCGTTGTTGTGAATACCTGCGGTTTTATCGGAGATGCCCAGGAAGAGTCGATTAATATGATACTCGATCTGGGAGAGGCCAAGAAGAAAGGGAAGATCGGTAAATTGTTTGTCATGGGATGTCTTTCCGAACGGTTCTTAAAAGACTTGGAGAATGAGTTGCCGGAAGTCGACCGTTTCTATGGAAAGTTCAATTGGAAAGAACTGTTGAACGATTTGGGTAAATCCTACTACCGGGAATTGGCTGCCGACCGCGTCTTGACGACTCCCCGGCATTACGCCTACCTGAAGATCGCCGAAGGGTGTGACCGTACCTGTTCGTATTGTGCCATTCCGATCAGTACGGGGCGTTACCAGTCCATACCGATGGAAGAGATCGAGAAAGAGGTTCGCCTGCTGGTGAAACAGGGTGTGAAAGAATTTCAGGTGATCGCCCAGGATTTGACTTATTACGGTTTGGATTTGTATAAACGCCATGCGTTGCCGGAACTGGTGGAACGCATCTCCGATATTCCGGGAGTGGAATGGATCCGCTTGCATTATGGTTATCCGTCCCATTTCCCTTATGATCTGCTCAGGGTGATGAGCGAACGCGATAACGTTTGCAAATACATGGATATTGCCCTTCAGCATATCAGCGACCCGATGTTGAAGAAAATGCGCCGTAACATCACGAAAGAAGAAACATATGCCTTGATACGCCGGATGCGGGAAGAAGTACCCGGCATCCATTTGCGTACGACCTTGATGGTCGGCCATCCAGGGGAAACCGAGCAGGATTTTGAAGAACTGGTCGAATTCGTAAAAGAAGCCCGTTTCGAACGTATGGGCGCCTTTGCTTACAGTCATGAGGAAGGGACCTATTCGTTTAAACATTATACCGATGATATCGATCCGGAAGTCAAACAAGACCGTTTGGATTATCTGATGCGTATACAGGAAGGTATTTCGGCCGAAGTGAACGGCTCCAAGATCGGAAAGGAATTCAAGGTGATGATCGATCGGGAGGAAGACGACTTCTATGTCGGTCGTACGGAATTCGATTCACCGGAGGTCGATCCGGAGATTCTTGTTTCTAAAGAGAAGCCGTTGATCCCCGGAATGTTTTATAACGTGCGGATTGACGATGCGCAAGCTTTCGACCTGTATGGAAGCGTACTTTAATTTGACATAAAAACTGCAAAGATGTTTGTCGGTTTACGAAAAAATAACTAATATAGCTGCATAATCTATTAATGGACGCGGATATGAAAAATAAGGAACTGGTTACTGAACTTGCCGCCCGTATGGGTTGGACTGCGCAGGAAGTTGCTGAAACGCTTTCTGTCCTGAGTTCCGTCGTCAGTTCGCGTCTGGTAGATAACGACACCATATATTTGCAGGGCTTCGGTCAGTTTGAGGTGAAAAAAAAAGCGGAACGGATCTCTGTCAATCCTTCAAACGGAAAACGGTATTTAGTTCCTCCCAAACTTGTCCCGGTGTTCAAACCCGGAACGACCGTCAAGAATAAACTAAAAGAATTAGGCGACCATGAATAACCGGCTGGCGATACAGGATCTGGCCGGTCTGTTGGCCGAATATACAGGTAAGGACAAGAATAGTTCCGAGCGCTTTTTGAGAGAATTCATAGCGGTCGTGTCGGAAGGTGTCTATACGGATAAACTGGTAAAGGTCAAAGGGCTCGGTACTTTTAAGATCATTCCGGTGGAGAAGCGTGAAAGCATTCATGTGAATACGGGTGAACGTTTTGTAATCCCGGAACATTACAAGTTTTCCTTCCTGCCGGACAAGGAACTGCGGGAGCTTGTTAATAAACCGTTCTCTTTTTTTGAAACGACCGAACTGCGGGAGAATGTCGATTTTACCGATATGGATGTCGTGTTGGACGAACCGGACATAAAAGAGACGGAAGACGAATCGATTGAGGAGATGATACCGGAAGAGAAACATCTTCCCGAAGAAGAACCTGTTGTCTTCTCGGAAGAGGGATCTGCTGTTCCTCCGGAAGAAGACCCGGTTGTCTTTTCAGAAGAAGAACCTGCCGGGCAGCCCGAAGATGAAGGGATGGATACCCTTGAACCGGTTGTGGACGAACGTTCAGATAGTTCCGGACCTGACAGTCCGAGCGAAGAGGTAGAAACTGGTCCGGATGCGGAAAGAAAGAAGCCCCGCACGAAGCGGATTGCCGTTGTTTCTATGTTTGTATTCCTTCTTATGCTATTCAATATCGGGCTTTACCTGAATCGCACGTACTTTTTCGAAAAGGAAAAAGAGCCCTTGAGGATTGATACGGTCTTTCCCAAAGGAGAGACTGTTGCGACCGAAGCCGTTCCGGATACGACAATCGTTTTTGCCAATGAAGATTCCTCCCAGACTGTGGGTGAAACAACGGTGGAAAATCCGGAAGTTGAACCCGAAGCCGTTTCGCCTAAAGTCATTGCCCGTGTCAAGATCGAGCCGGGAAGCCGCCTGACGCTGATCTCGTTGAAATATTACGGAAGCAAATTGTTCTGGGTATATCTGTATGAATATAACAGAGCTGTCATAACGGACCCGAATAACGTGCCTATCGGCACTGTGATCGAGGTGCCTGCACCGGAAATGTACGGCATCGACCGTCGTGATCGTTCTTCCGTTGAAAAAGCCGCTGCCCGCCAGACTGAGATACTGAGTGGCAAACTGTAATAAAAACTCTCTCTTTTAAGTAAAATAAAACAAAATAGTTCTGTGCAGGTTAGTATTATTTAACTGCGAAAGTGCAGAATACGAATTTAACATTTCTAATTTTGTGCATCTTAAAAAAAGCAAGTAAAAAATAGTAACAATATAATTGAAAAAAATCTATGAGTCAGACAGTAGACATTCGTGAGTTGAACGAGCGAATTGAAAGTAAAAGTTCGTTTGTGAACATGATTACGATGGGTATGGACCAGGTAATTGTTGGACAGAAACATTTGGTTGAATCATTATTGATCGGTCTGCTTTCAGATGGCCATATCCTGCTGGAAGGTGTGCCGGGATTGGCAAAGACATTGGCCATTAAGACACTGGCATCATTGATCGATGCGAAGTATAGCCGTATCCAGTTCACGCCGGACTTACTGCCGGCTGACGTGATCGGTACGATGATTTATAGTCAGAAAAGCGAAGAATTCCAAGTCAAACAAGGTCCAGTCTTCGCTAATTTTGTATTGGCGGATGAAATCAACCGTGCTCCGGCAAAGGTGCAGAGTGCCCTTCTGGAAGCAATGCAGGAACGCCAGGTGACAATCAGCGAAAATACATACAGATTACCGTCTCCTTTCTTGGTAATGGCGACCCAGAACCCGATCGAGCAGGAAGGAACCTATCCGCTGCCTGAAGCACAGGTAGACCGTTTCATGCTGAAGGTCATCATCAACTATCCGAAGAAAGAAGAAGAAAAGTTGATTATCCGTCAGAATATCTCCGGAGTGAAGCCGGACATTAAACCGATCCTGACGAAGGAAGAGATCCTCGAAGCCCGTAAGGTTGTCCGTGAGGTTTATCTGGACGAAAAGATCGAACGCTATATCGTAGACATTGTGTTTGCTACCCGCTTCCCGCAGGAACATGGTTTGGCAAACCTGGCTAACATGATCTCCTTCGGAGCCTCTCCGCGTGCGTCCATCAGTTTGGCGCTGGCTGCCCGTGCGTATGCCTTTATCAAACGCAGAGGATATGTGATCCCCGAAGATATCCGTGCCGTATGCCACGACGTGATGCGTCACCGTATCGGTTTGAGCTACGAAGCGGAAGCCAATAACCTGACCTCCGAAGAGGTGATCAGCGAAATCCTGAACAAAGTCGAAGTCCCTTAAATAGTTGAAAGTTGAAAGTTGAGAGTTGAAAGTTGCGTAAGCAGCCCGTTTTTAGCTCTCCTTATTAACTCTCAACTTTCAACTCTCAACTTTCAACTGAATAATATGGAAACAAGTGAACTATTAAAGAAGGTTCGACGGATTGAGATAAAGACGCGCGGCTTGTCACGCAATATTTTTGCTGGGCAATACCATTCGGCGTTCAAAGGGCGCGGTATGGCGTTCAGCGAAGTGCGCGAGTATCAATACGGAGACGATATCCGTGATATTGACTGGAACGTGACCGCACGTTACGTCCGCCCATACGTGAAGGTGTTCGAAGAAGAACGGGAGCTGACGGTGATGTTGCTGATCGACGTGTCGGGCAGCAGGGACTTCGGTTCCGTGAATGTAATGAAGAAAGAAGTCATTACGGAGATCGCGGCGACACTGGCTTTCTCGGCTATCCAGAACAACGACAAGATCGGTGTGGTGTTCTTCTCCGACAAGATAGAGAAATTCATTCCTCCTCAGAAAGGGAAGAAGCACATCTTGTATGTCATTCGCGAACTGATCGACTTCCAGCCGGATAAAAAACAGACCAACATTGCACAGGCATTGAAATATCTGACTAATGCGATTAAGAAGCGCTGTACGGCTTTCCTGATCTCCGACTTTATCGACAAAGACGGTTTCAAGGAGGCCTTGACCATCGCCAACCGCAAGCATGACGTGGTGGCCATACAGGTGTATGACCGCCGCGAGACGGAACTTCCGGCTGTTGGGCTGATAAAGATCAAGGATGCGGAAACCGGACAGGAGCGCTGGATAGACAGCTCGTCCGCCCGTGTACGGGCCGCCTACAAGGAATGGTGGGACCGCCGACAGGCTGCCATGAGCGATTCATTCAAGAAATGTCGTGTCGATTCGGTCTCCATCCGTACGGAAGATGATTATGTGAAAGCATTGATTGCTCTTTTTGACAAACGTAATTAAAGCAAACAAATGAAATTAATAAAGAAAAGCATTCTGTTACTTGCACTTGCCGGTGGAACATTCCTGTCCGGCGGGAAAGCATATGCGCAGCAGACGCTCGTTGACGTTCGTGTCGACTCTGCCGCCATACTGATCGGAGAGCAGACTGTTTTACATTTGACGGTAACGGCAGACAAAGATAAGGCCGTCCAGCTTGTCATCCCGCGTGACACGTTGATGGCAGGAGTGGAGGTGCTGGAAATTCCGAAAGCGGACTCCACCTTGATTGAAAACGACCGCCTGCTGATCGAGCAGGACTTGCTGGTGACCTCTTTCGACTCTTCTCTATATTTGTTGCCCCCGTTTATGGTGATCGACGGGGCGGATACCGTTTACTCCAACCAAGTGGCCTTGAAGGTGTCGACGGTTCCTGTCAATGCCGACAAACCGGAGGAGTTTTACGATATTAAAAACGTCTGGAAGCCGCCTTTTGTATTGGCCGATTACTATCCCTGGATATTCGGTGTGTTGCTGACTCTGTTCCTGATCTGTGTGGTTGCCTATGTGATCAAACGTATGCGTAACCGTCAGTCCATCCTGCCGTTCAAGAAGCCGGAACCAAAACTTCCGCCTCACGAACAGGCGATCAAGGAACTTGACGAGATCAAGCAGCAGAAGCTCTGGCAACAGGGGCGTAGCAAGGAGTATTATACATTAATTACGGATACGTTGCGTCGTTATATTGTGGATCGTTTCGGTATCAATGCTATGGAAATGACTTCCGGTGAGATACTTGATATCATCCGTAAGCAGCAGGAGGCGACTTCTGTCTATGAAAGCCTGAAGCAGATCATGCAACTGGCCGATTTCGTGAAGTTCGCGAAGATGAATCCGCTACCCGATGAAAACGACTTGAGTTTGATGAACGCTTATCTGTTCATTAACCAGACGAAGGTGGAAGAGATTCCCGTTCCCGGAGAAGGTGAAAAGGCTGAAGGTGAAGTAAAGTCTGTAGAAAAGAATGATTCAAATATAAGTAAAGAATAAGATGATATTTGCAAATCCTACATATCTGTATTTGTTATTGTTGCTGATCCCGATGATCGGATGGTACGTCTACAAACTGAGCAAGAATCAGGCGAGTTTGCAGGTGTCGTCTACAGAAGGTTTCGATGCTCCGGGAGCAAGCTCCTGGAAAGTCTGGCTCAGGCATATCCCTTTCATTTTGCGTATGGCGGCGGTGGCTGTCCTGATCGTGATATTGGCGCGGCCGCAGTCGACCAACAGTTGGCAGAACTCTTCGACGGAAGGTATCGACATCGTGCTGGCAATGGATATCTCGACCAGTATGATGGCGCAGGACTTGAAACCGAACCGTCTGGAAGCATCCAAAGATGTGGCGTCCGCTTTCATCAACGGCCGTCCGAACGATAATATCGGTTTGGTCGTGTTTGCGGCGGAGAGTTTCACGCAATGCCCGTTGACAACCGACCATACGGTTTTGTTGAACCTCTTCAAGGATGTCCAGCCGGGTATAATCCAGGATGGGACGGCGATCGGTCTGGGGTTGGCGAATGCTGTCAGCCGTATCAAGGATAGCCAGGCCAAGTCGAAAGTGATTATCTTGTTGACGGATGGTGTGAACAACCAGGGCGAGATCGCTCCAGTGACGGCTGCCGAGATAGCCAAGACGTTCGGGGTCCGTGTCTATACGATCGGTGTCGGAACGCAGGGCAAGGCTCCTTATCCGTTCCAGACGGCCTTCGGTGTCCAGTATATGGATGTCGATGTGGAGATCGACGAGCCGACCCTGAAGCAGATTGCCGCTACGACCGGCGGACAGTATTTCCGTGCGACGGATAATGCCAGCCTGAAGGAGATCTATTCGGAAATCGATAAGATGGAGAAGACGAAGATCAGCGTGCAGGAATACAGTAAAAAGCAGGAAGAGTACAAGAATTGGGCGATCCTGCTGTTCTCGCTGTTGCTGGTCGAGATATTATTGAGAAATACATTGTTAAGAAATATACCGTAAATATAAAAGGCTTATGTTTCGTTTTGCACATCCGGACTTTTTATACTTGCTCTTCTTGCTTCCCGTACTGGTTGCATTCTATGTGTATGCAATCGTCTTGAAAAAGAAGGCAATCAAGAAATATGGTAATCCCGAATTGTTGGCAGAGTTGATGCCGGAGGTTTCTCCCAAGCGTCAGCATCTGAAGTTTTGGCTGTTGTTCGGAGCCATCACGATGGTTATCATAGTTATGGCCGGACCGCAGTTCGGCTCCAAACTGGAGACAGTGAAGCGTCAGGGAGTGGAGATCATGGTTTGTCTGGACGTATCCAATTCGATGTTGGCAGAAGATGTCTCGCCGGATCGCCTGTCCAAGGCCAAGCAGATGTTGTCCAAGCTGACTGACGGCTTTTCTAATGATAAGGTCGGACTGATCGTTTTCGCAGGAGATGCTTTCACGCAGCTTCCTATCACTTCCGATTATGTCTCGGCCAAGATGTTCCTTTCATCCATCAACCCGTCGATGGTGTCGACACAAGGTACGGCTATCGGCGCAGCTATCAACCTGGCGATGCGTTCCTTTACACCGAGCGAGACATCGGACAAGGCGATTATCCTGATCACCGATGGCGAGAACCACGAAGACGATGCCGTGAAAGCCGCTGCCGCAGCAGCAGAAAAAGGCATTCATGTAAACATTGTCGGCATGGGTGATCCGAAAGGTTCTCCGATCCCGGTGGACGGTAGCAACAACTACATGAAGGATAAGGATGGGAATGTGGTGATCACGAAACTAAATGAAGAGATGTGTCAGGAAATTGCGGCTGCCGGCCATGGGACGTATGTCCGTGCCGACAACACCAATTCAGCGCTTCGTGCACTTCAAAAGGAGATCGATAAAATGAATAAATCGGAACTGGACAGCAAAGTCTATTCGGAATATGACGAACGTTTCCAGACGTTTGCCTGGATCGCATTGATTCTGCTTTTAGTGGATTTCATGACGCTGGACCGCAAGAACCGTGTATTCAAAAAAGTAAAATTATTCTCTTAAAATGCTATGGATAAGATGAAACGTATGCGAAAATCGATTATATGGATGGCGGCATTCATGTTCTGCTGCGGGGCTGTGTTTGCCCAAAAGGCGGAACGTAAGAATGTGCGGGAGGGGAATAAACTTTATGAGACGGAAAAGTTTACCGAGGCGGAAATCGCCTACCGGAAAAGTTTGGAAGTGAACCCGCGTTCGTCCGAAGGAACTTATAACCTGGGGAACGCTTTGTATAAGCAGAAGAAATTCCCTGAAGCTGCTGAGCAGTACCAGTTGCTAGCCGGACAGGGGGAGAAGATGATCGAAACGCCCGAAGGTAAAGCTCGCTTGGCTGAGATTTACCATAATGTCGGAAATATTGGCATGCAGAGTAAAGAGTATGCCAAAAGTGTCGAAGCTTATAAACAATCTTTGCGCCTGAATCCGAAAGATGATGAAACACGTTATAATTTGGCTTTGGCACAAAAGTTGTTGCACGATCAGCAGAATCAGCAGAATGAAGATCAAAATCAGGATCAGAACGAGGATAAGAAGGAAGATCAGGATAAACAGGATCAACAGCAGCAGAACCAAGATCAGCAACAACAGCAGGATGATAAGAAGCAGGATAAGACACAGGAACAACAGCCGCAGCAGCAGGAACAGATGAGCAAGGATAACGCTCAACAGATGTTGGATGCCTTCCTGCAGGATGAAAAAGACACTCAGGAGAAGGTGAAGAAAGCGCAGGCTCAACAGCAACAGCGTCGTCGCACGGATAAGGAGTGGTAAACGGAAATTGAAAATTAAGAATTAAAAATTAAAAATAAGGATTGAGGAATGAGGAAATTAGTTTTCTTATTTGTTCTCTTTGCAACTTTCGGAGTGGTAGCCAGAGCGGCGGATGTGACGTTCAAGGCTTCTGCTCCGGAAGCTGTTGTTATGGGAGAAACTTTCAGATTGTCGTACACGGTGAATGCGGAAGGTAGGGATATACGTGTACCGGAAATACCGGACTTTGAGGTATTGATAGGTCCGTCTACTTCCACAAATATGAGTACCCAGATCATTAACGGTAAAATGACAACCGAAACGTCATTGACGTTCACCTATATCCTCCAACCGAAGAAAGAGGGTACTTTCAATATCGCACCGGCAACAATCAAGGTCAAAGGCGCCAATTACACATCTAACGCATTGGTGATAAAAGTGCTTCCTCCCGATAAGGCGGAAGAGGCAACCAAAGGCGGTTCGACCGGTACCGGTATCAGTAAGGACGATGCTTTTCTGACAATCGATGTTTCTAAACGGAATGTATATGAACAGGAAGGTATTTTGGTTACGTTTAAATTGTATGTAAGAAAAGATATCGGAGGGATCGACCAGCCTAAGTTCCCCGAATTTACAGGTTTCCTTGCCCAAGAGGTAGAACTGCCGCAAAATAAGCAGCTGGTAATGGAGAACTATAAGGGAAAGAACTATGGAACTGCCATTATAAAACAGACGGTGCTGTACCCTCAGCGTTCAGGGAAGATTACGATCCCTTCCGGGAAACTGGATATTGTTTTGCGTGTGCCCGGACCGGCCAGACAGAGAACCAGCGTATTCGATGATTTCTTCGGTTCGTCGTCTTATATAGATGTAAAGAAAGAATTGACAACGCCCCCTGTAACGATCGATGTCAAGCCGTTGCCGTCGGGTAAACCGGCCTCGTTCTCCGGTGCGGTAGGCAATTTCACAATGACATCCAGCATCAGTTCCAATAATGTAAAGACAGATGATGCCGTTACCGTGAAGGTGAAGATTTCCGGTAATGGAAACATCAAGCTGGTAAAGAATCCGGAAGTCGCTTTCCCGAACGATTTCGACGTTTATGATCCGAAGGTGGAAGTGGACATCAAGACTACCGCGGCAGGAACTTCCGGTACGAAGACGATCGAATATATGGCCATCCCGCGTTACGCAGGCGATTTTGAAATTCCGGCTATCGCATTCTCTTATTTCGATACGAAGACCGGTTCCTATAAGACGATTACCTCCGAACCATACAAACTTCACGTAGAGCAGGGCAAGGGGGGTGGAACATCTTCTCCTGTCGTTTCTAACTTCAGCAACAAGGAAAGTGTTAAATATCTGGGTAAGGATATCCGTTACCTGAAAGTGAACGGCATTCATTTCGTTCCGAATAATGAACTGTTCTTCGGCTCATTCATGTACTATATGTGCTATCTGATTCCGGCAATCCTGTTCATTGTTTTCTTCTTCATCTACCGCAAGCAGGTGAAGGAAAATTCCAATCTGGCATTGGTCCGTACGAAGAAAGCCAATAAGATGGCGGTAAGACGTCTGAAAAATGCCGGCAAGCTGATGAAGGAAAACAAGAAAGAAGAATTCTATGACGAAGTGCTTCGTGCCTTGTGGGGCTACTTAAGCGACAAGTTGAGTATACCTCAGGCCAACTTGACAAAGGATAATGTCGAAACGGAACTGGCAAAGTATGGTGTGGATGACGCTTTGATCAAAGAATTTATGGATATCCTGAACACTTGCGAGTTTGCTCGCTATGCTCCGGCACAGGCCTCGGATGCAATGGATAAGCTATATGAACAGACAGTGGATGCCATTGGTAAAATGGAAAATACAATTAAAAAGTAACGCGATGAAGATGAATATAAATATGAAAAAGATCGTATTCTTTCTGCTGGTTCAATTCGTTACCTTAGGGGCATTTGCTCAAGAGGCGACGATTAAAGAGGCGGAAGTTGCCTATACGAAAGAAGACTATGGCAAGGCTATCGAACTCTACGAAGGGCTTCTGAAAACGCATGGCGAATCGGCTGAGATTTACTATAACTTAGGGAATGCCTATTATAAGGAGAACAAGATTGCCCCGGCCATCCTGAATTACGAGCGGGCTTTGCTGTTGGATCCGGGAGACGGGGATATCCGTTTCAATTTGCAGCTGGCACGTCAGAAGTCTGTAGACAAGATCGAGCCGGTGGGCGATTTCTTCCTGCACCGTTGGTTCGACAAGGTTCAGAACATGGGGGCTGCCGATTCGTGGGCGCAAACCGGTATTGTTTGTTTTATCCTTTTTATCGGCTGTCTGATCCTGTTCTTCTTCTCCAAGTGGATTCATTTGAAGAAGATCGGGTTTTATCTGGGGCTGGTATTCTTGGTGTTGGTCATCTTTGCCAATATCTTTGCCGGCAACCAGAAGGACGAGCTGATAAACCGGAAGAGCGCGATCGTGTTTGCTCCGACAGTGACAGTGAAAAGTTCTCCCGATGCAAGCGGAACCGACTTGTTTATTCTGCATGAAGGAACGAAGGTCTCTATCAAGAGCAAGTTGGGAGACTGGAATGAAATAGAAATGGAAGATGGAAATGTAGGATGGATGCCCAGCAAAGACATGGAAATCATTTAGGATTTGTGATTTATAACTTATGATTTATCATTGACGCATAAATTATAAATCACAAATCACAAATCTCCTTTTTCAATGGTTGAGAAAATACTAATTTACGAACGCGACGCGTTCTTTGCGCTTAACGGCAGCGACTCTGCTTTTCTGGATCGTTTTATGTGGATTTTCACAGGAAAGGCAGTTTGGCTGCCGTTAGCCTTTCTGATCCTGTTGGTTCTGATCTATAAAAAGAACTGGCGTGAGTCATTATTGATCCTATTGGCGATCGTATTGGTCGTTACGCTGTGCGACCAGTTTGCCTCTCACGTCTGTAAGCCTGTCTTCACCCGTTTCCGCCCGACTCACCATCCTGATTTTATGGATCAGGTGAAAACTGTTTTCGGATACCGGGGAGGACTTTACGGATTTATTTCCAGCCATGCTGCGAACGCTTTCGGTTTTGCGACTCTTATGGCATTGATCATGCGGGATAAGTTGTTCGGCTGGACAATCTTTTTCTGGGCGGTTCTTACTGCTTATACACGAGTTTATCTCGGGGTTCACTTCATTTCGGATATCGTGCCGGGTGCCATTTCGGGTGTGTTCTTCGGTTATCTGGTCTACAGGCTCTATTCTTTCAGCCGTTCGAAGTTGCTTCCTGTGCAGGTGAATAATGGGGAACCACTGTACTCGAAGAAACGTATCCGTCTCATCGTCTATGCAATATATGTGACGATCTTGATTATTATCGTTTTTAATGTACCGCTTGCGGCTTGTTTGCAAAAATGATACATGTCGTAAAGCATATTTATTTATATGGAATAATTTTGTTGCTGTAATTTATAATGACTAAGTTAGTGGCATGAAATTAAACAAAGTAATTAACCTTCAAAATAAGGAAGCCATGACAAAAACTATTACATTTAATGAACTTCGCAGACTGAAAGACAGCCTGCCTGACGGAAGTACTCACCGTATTGCTGATGAACTGGGAATCTCTGTTGAAACAGTTCGCAACTATTTCGGCGGGCATAATTTTAAAGATGGCAAAAGTTGTGGAATACATATTGAACCGGGACCAGACGGAGGCTTGGTAGTATTGGACGATACCACAATATTCGAGCGTGCTTTGCAGATACTTGCTGAAAACGAGGAAGTGTCGGAAGCACAGCAAGCGTAAAGAAATTCATTTTACAAAGAAATCCCATAGCTGAATCTGAAAAGACGCTGTGGGATTTTTTTTTCTCAACATTTAGTGATTTCCGATTGTTTAATTTATAAAAACACACGAGTATGGAAGATAAATTAGTAACGTTAGCGATTCACACGTTTGAGAAAGCTCAGATTCTCAAAACGATGCTTGAAACAGAGGGGATTGAAGTTTACATACACAATGTGAACCAAATCCAACCGGTAGTTTCGGCTGGTGTACGTGTGCGAATTAAAGAAAGCGATCTGCCTCATGCCTTGCGTATCATCGAAGACAGTAAATGGCTTAGCGAGGATGCCGAACAAGAGGAAAAAGCCGGTCATCAGGAAAAGAAGATATTGATACCGATAGACTTTTCCGACTATTCTATCAAAGCGTGTGAATTGGGAATCAACTATGCCCATAAAGTCGGAGCCGAAGTGATGATCATGCACGCTTATTTCAGCCCTTATTTCCCGTCTGCTATTCCGATGGGCGACACATTGGCTTATCAGGTGAACGAGGAAGAGACGGCGCAGAATGTCCTGAAGCGTGTCCAGATCGATATGGAAAACATCTGTACATTGATCAACCGCAAGATACATTCTGGTGAACTTCCTAAAGTGAAATACAATTATGTGCTCCGCGAAGGTTTGCCGGAAGAAGAGATCATTGCCTATAGCAAGGAATACCATCCGTCATTGATCGTGATGGGGACTCGTGGAAAGAGCCAGAAAGATATGGACCTGATCGGCAGTGTCACGGGTGAAGTGATCGAGGTGAATAAGGTTCCTGTCCTGGCCATTCCCGAAAATGTGCCTTTTGAAGATTTGAGCGAAGCTAAAAATATAGCTTTTGCCACTTCCTTCAATCAACGCGACTTGGTGGCATTCGATGAGTTTATGGAAATCATCAAACCGTACAATGCCCACATTCATTTGTTCAATATCTCGACAAGTAAGAACGAATGGAATGAAATACGGCTGACCGGAGTCAACGAGTATTTCAAGAAGCAGTATCCGCAAGCACATATCACCCATACGGTGCTGGCCGACGGCGACCTGTTGCTGGCAATCGAAAAGTTTGTGCGGGACGAACATATCGACGTGATAGCGCTCAGTACCTATCGCCGGAATATCCTGGCACGTATGTTCAATCCTTCGATCGCCCGTAAGATGCTGTTCCATACCGACACGCCGTTGCTGGTGATGCATGCATAGGTCATGGTGAAACAGTCGGTGTTTACTACTAAACGGTAGATGACACGGGACACCCGGATAAACGTAGATTTTAGGGATCTACGTTTATCCGGGTAATCTATATAAAAGTTTTGCAAAACAACTGTCATACTATCATAATTGAATTTATATGCTTGTAAAACAGTAGGTTATTTTATGATAGTTCCTGTTTTCAACTATCATTCATCTATCATAACCATCATAGTTAAAAACAATAAAGCATTATATGTCAATCTTCTATCAAATTCCAGATATCTTCTGAAGCTGATACAAAATAGATTAAATAGGCTTGTTTTTTCATGAAGACAAGCTGTTCTTTTACCAAAAACAACTTGAAAAGTTTCTTCAGACCCGGGTGGAAGGGCATGGGAGATCCGGGTGTGGAAGAGGTGGAGACCCGGATCTTCGTGAAACCGGGACGGGGATGTGGAGCTGTTTATCTGCCTTGTTTGAGGAGATTTTATGCACTGTTTCTCAAAAAATGAAGCCGACTCTTTTAAGGGTCGGCTTCATTTTTATTCTTCCACTTGCACCTTTACAATCACTTTGCGGATATTACCTTGGCCGATACCGGGAGCATGGCCATCTTCGGGGAAATAGATGGCGAACTGTCCCGGATAGATCTTGGTGTAGGCTGTAGGACGGTCGATATAGAAAGCGATGTCTTTTTGCTCGTTATAAGGAGTTGATTCTTCCTGCAGCTCACATCCCGGTTTCCAACCGATTTTCTCCACACCTAACAGAGGCATTTGGATGTCGATGTATTTTTTGTGTGTTTCGATAGCGGCATCTTTCTTTTCCTTGCCAAAGATACTGACAACGCTTACATATAAGCGAGAACCATCCAGTTCATGCTTACCATCTTCCACTTTAGAGAAGTCTGTAGATTTTAGATAGTCGAATGCTTTTTTGAATAGAGGATGCAGGCATTCGATTTTTTTTGTGTTGTTTAATGAATCAAGTATCATACGTCTTATTATTTAATTCGTTCATTCGTTTGATTATTGGCAAAGGTCGTATATTCGAATGTTAAATAATAGCCTTTATCTGCAAATAATTCTATTAAAATCAAAGAATATTTATTTGGCTACAAAATAACCGAATAAACCGTATCTTTGTTATACTAATGAAACAAATTTGACATTTAAACACGATATGAGAGAAACAGAAACGAAGGTATTGCCTGTTCTTGAAATGAGTTGTGCCGTCTGTGCGGGCAACGTGGAGAGTACGGTGCAGGCATTATCTGGTGTGGAGAAGGCAAGCGTGAATTTTGCTGCTGGTACATTGACGGTAACTTATAATCCGTCCGTTATCACTTTGGAGGTTATGCAAGCTGCTGTGCAGGCTGCCGGATATGATCTGATAGTCGAAGCCGAGGACCCTGTAGCGATGCAGGAAGAGAAAGCTCGAATGCATTATAAGATATTGAGGAGGAATACCATAGGAGCATGGACGTTGTCTATCCCGTTGGCGCTTTTAGGGATGGTGTTCATGCATGTACCGTTTGGAAACTGGATCATGATGGTGTTGGCATTGGCTATTATGATCTTTTTCGGACGTTCGTTCTATGTGAACGGTGTGCGGCATGCCCTCAAGGGAAAAGCCAATATGGACACATTGGTCGCACTTAGTACTTCGATAGCTTTCCTGTTCAGCCTTTTCAACACCTTATGTCCCGGATTTTGGCTGGGAAAAGGACTGGAACCACATGTTTATTATGAGGCTTCAGGTGTGATCATCGCGTTCGTCTTGTTAGGCAAACTGATGGAGGAGCGGGCTAAGAACAGTACCTCTTCAGCCATAAAAGGATTGATGGGATTACAGCCTAAAACAGCTCGTTTGGTAACGGACGGTAGAGAAGAGGAGGTGCCTATTTCGAATCTTCAGGTCGGTAATGTAGTCAGTGTACGGCCGGGCGAAAAGATTCCAGTGGACGGGACGCTTTTACAGGGGAGCTCTTCGGTGGACGAAAGTATGCTAAGCGGAGAGCCGATTCCGGTGGAGAAAAATGCCGGTGACCGAGTGTTGGCCGGAACGATCAACCAGAAAGGCGCTTTTACGATGGAAGCGACAAGTGTCGGAGGTACGACCGTATTGGCCCAGATCGTGCAGATGGTTCAATCGGCGCAGGGAAGTAAGGCCCCCGTTCAGCGGATTGTAGACAAAATAAGTGGTATATTTGTACCGGTCGTCGTATTGCTTTCGTTTCTCACCTTTGTTTGTTGGCTGGTGATAGGAGGAGAAAGTTATTTTTCATATGCATTGCTATCTGCCGTTTCGGTGCTGGTTATTGCTTGCCCGTGTGCGTTGGGATTAGCTACGCCGACTGCCTTAATGGTCGGAATGGGAAAAGGGGCCGAACAGCATATCCTGATTAAGGATGCCTTCGCTTTGGAAAATCTATGCAAGGTCGATACGGTTGTTTTGGATAAGACCGGAACATTGACGGAAGGTGTGCCGGTTGTCACGGATTCGTATTGGATTTCAGATGACAATATCCGTTATTTGGACGTCTTGTACACAGCGGAGCAGAAATCCGAACATCCTCTGGCATCCGCTATTCTCTGTTGGTTGGAAGAATCCGGTGCAAAGGTCTGTGAGGCAGAAAATTTCGAGAGCCTGACGGGGCGTGGCGTACGCATTCAGGTCGAAGGAGTTACCTACTGGGCGGGGAGCCAGGGATTGCTTGACATATTTCAGGCTGGTATTCCGGAAAAGGTACGGAAGCAAATCGGGCAATGGCAGGAAGATGGGCAAAGTGTTGTTTTTTATGGTCAGGAAACCCGCCTATTGGCAGTTCTGGCGATCTCGGACCGTATCAAGCCGACTTCTGCGGAAGCCGTTAAGGAACTGAAAAAGCAGGGAATAGAAGTACATCTTCTGACGGGCGACGGTGTCCGGACAGCCGAACGGGTTGCCGCAACATTGGATATCGGTTATTATAAGGCGGAAGTGATGCCGAACGATAAGGAGGAATATATCATATCTTTACAGCAGCAAGGTAAGAAAGTGGCGATGGTCGGCGATGGCATTAACGACTCGCAAGCGCTTGCACGGGCCGATGTCAGCATCGCGATGGGAAAAGGAACTGATATTGCAATGGATGTGGCTATGGTTACGCTTATCACGTCCGACCTGTTGCTGCTTCCCGGTGCGATCCGTTTGTCCAAACAGACAGTCCGCCTGATTTATCAGAACTTGTTTTGGGCATTTATATATAACGTAATCGGTATCCCATTGGCTGCGGGCGTTTTGTTCCCGATAAACGGACTGCTGTTGAATCCGATGCTGGCGAGTGCAGCAATGGCTTTCAGTTCCGTCTCAGTGGTATTGAATAGTTTAAGATTGAAATTCATGAAATGAAAAAAATTATGATTTATGAATTATAATTTCATGGCAATATCCCTATTTTTGTATTCATAAATCATAAATCGTAACAGCTATGGCAACAATAAAATTTAAAACGAATGCAAAGTGTGGTGGATGTGTAGCGGCAATAGGTGCAAAGCTCAATACATTGATGGCTTCGGATGACTGGTCGATTGATTTGGCCGATCCGAATAAGGTGTTGGAAGTGAAAGTTGATCTTGCTCCTGCTATTGTGATTGCAGCAGTAAAAGAGGCCGGGTTCAAGGCCGAACAATTATAAGCGGATGGCTGCCAGGCAACGACAAACATATGGTGAAGAGGTTGCCAATGTCTTGACACATGGTGCCGGAATGCTTTTTGGAATGACCGCTATCATTATTTTGATGATGGCGGCTATCCGAAGTGGAAATCCTTGGGCGATCGGCAGTTTTGCTGTTTATGCCGTTTGTATGACACTTTCGTATGTGACGTCTACATTTTACCATGCTTCGACCCATGCACGACAGAAAAGACTCTTGCGGCGGTTCGATCATGGTGCGATTTATTTGCATATTGCGGGAACTTATACGCCCTTTACGTTGCTGGCCCTCCGGCAGGAAGGTTATTGGGGTTGGTCACTATTCGCCGTCATATGGATCGCGGCAGTGGCAGGTGTCTGGCTGAGTTTCAGGAAGATGAGAAAGAAAGACCATCTGAAAACAGTTTGTTATCTGGCAATGGGTTGGGTAGTCATAATTGCTTTTAAACCCTTGTTGCATGTCTTTCGTGAGACCGGTTCGATGGATGTTCTGTATTGGTTGATCGGAGGAGGGCTATTTTATACGGTAGGCTGCCTGTTTTTCTTTTTAGACAAATATAAATATATGCATCCAGTATGGCATTTCTTCGTATTGGGCGGTAGCATCTGTCATTTTATATCGATATACTTGTTGGTATAATATGTTCCATCTTTACTTAGGATTGGTTTGAAAACATGTTTATAGAGGATTGTGTGCATTGGGGCACTTTTTTCTAACAATTCAAACCAATACATTCCCTCCATATGTGTTGTATAGCATCTTTATATTGTCTACTTTTGCGCCTAAGTAGGAATAGGTTTTATCAAGAGAGATGGCAAAGAGAAAAAGCGCAAGGAAACCGCGGAAAAAAGTTCAAAAGACTTCGTCTTTCCTTTCCACAGTGAAGCGAATGTTTATTGGCGCCTTTATTGTAGTGGCTTGTTTTATAGGGGTTCTGTTTATATATGATTATTTTGTTCCGATGGCCGGACACAAACCGACGGCTCTGGAGAAAAAGGGACAGGAAGTCGTTTCTTCAAAAAAGGCTGCAACCGCTCCGAAACAAAAGATACAGGACAAAACATCTGCCAATAAGACTCTTGCCAAGTCTTCCACAAAAACATTTAAAATCCCCGCAAATACAGAGATACCCCGCCTAAAGGAGAAACGCCAGGAGCAGGTTATCAAGCACGAAGGATATACGGTTTCTTATAATTCCGAGTACCGTATAGCTAACTGGGTCGCGTACGAATTGACGGCAACGGAAGCCAAAAGCAAAAAGACGGAACGTTCTAATAAGTTTGTACCCGACCCGCAGGTGAAAGGTTCGACGGCGATGAACGAAGATTATACGCGTTCCGGCTACGATCGTGGCCATTTAGCTCCGGCAGGCGATATGAAATGGTCTGCAAAAGCCATGCGCGAGTCTTTTTACCTGAGCAATATCTGCCCGCAAAAACCGAAATTAAACCGGGGCATATGGAAAGACCTGGAGGAACAGTGCCGCTTGTGGGCGTTGGATAACGGTTCGCTTTTGATTGTTACGGGCCCCGTTATTACAGGCGATATGAAACGGTTGGGAAAAAACAGGGTTGCGATACCCAAAGCCTTTTATAAGGTATTGTGTTATCATACGGAGAAAGGCTATAAGGGTATCGGATTTCTTTTCGAGAATAGGGATTATAAAGATAATTCGCTGAAACCGATGGCGATACCTATCGACAGCGTGGAGAAGGCAACAGGTATTGACTTCTTCCCGTCTATCCCCGACGATCAGGAAAACGAAATGGAAGCGGCGGTTGATTGGAGCCGTTGGTCATTTTAATGCGTATATCCGAAAAATTATCGGAGGGTACACTTTGAAATCCGGTCGGAACCGGAACAATAGATTTTAAAAGAATGTTGTATTCTCTGGGTATGCAATTAATAGTCAGAATATAATAGTAATAATAAATAACTAAATGCAAGTTATCATGAATGGTAAATTAATCCCTGTTTTTGTATTGGCAGCATTGATGTCGTGTAGTCAGCCGCCGGTGAAGGAGCAAGGTCCCCGTCCGGTAAAGTTGGCGGAAGTGACCTCATTGAATCTTGTGGAAAAGTCGTTTAGCGGTGTCGTATCGCCGGATCAGTTCAGTGATCTGGCCTTTAAAATGTCCGGACCGCTGATTTCGCTGAAGGTGGATGAAGGACAAAAAGTCCGTACGGGACAGGTCGTGGCAGAGATCGACCCTCAGGATTTCAAATGGGAATATGAAGCGAAAAAAGCCTCTTTTCAAACTGCCGAAGCACAGTTGCAACGTGCGAAGAAGCTGTTATCCAAACAGGCTATTTCGAAGCAGGAATATGAAACGACCGAAGCTTCCTATTCGAATGCAAAGGCTGCATTCGAATATGCGCAGAATCAGCTGGAACAAACGAAACTGCGTGCTCCGTTCGATGGATTTATCCAGAAGAAATATGTCGAGAATTATCAGAAGGTACAGGCCGGGCAAGGGATCGTTTGCTTGATTAACCCGAACAAGTTGCAGATCCAGTATACGATGCCTGAAACGAACATTACCTATTTCTCGACTCCTTATCAGATCTATGTGGAGTTTGATAACTACAAGGGAATCCGTTTCAAAGCGAAAGTGAAGGAATATGTGGAAGCGTCTCCCGATGGTTCCGGCGTTCCCGTTTTCCTATATATCGACGATCCCGAATTTAATCTGAACAAATACAAAGTGGCTGTCGGCTTCTCCTGTCGCGTGGTGCTGCATATCGAGAGTGCAAGCTTTAACGAGGGAGCGGTGTTGGCGCCTCTTTCCGCTATTGTAGCGAGTGAAGAAAATAACGACAAATTTGTCTTTGTCTATAATGCCCAGTCGCAAAAGGTGGAACGTCGCCAGATCGAAGAATCCGGACTGGTAGGAAAAGACAATGTTATAATAACCAAAGGGCTGAAAGCCGGTGACCAGGTCGTTTCCGCCGGGGCTACCCGCCTGGTTGAAGGACAACAGGTAAAAGTATTAACAGATTAAGCTGATAAATAATGAATCTTCCAGTATATTCTTTAGAGAATAAGAAGATTATATATTTCTTTTTGGCTATCATGCTGATAGGAGGTATATATTCTTTCTTTAAATTGCCGAAGAAGGAGGACTCGCCTTTCGTAATCAAGCAGGCTGTTTTGGTTACGCAATATCCGGGTGCTACTCCTCAGGAGGTAGAAAAATTGATAACGGAACCTATCGAGAGGGAAATTCAGTCCATGTCGGATGTTTTTCAGATCAAGTCTGAATCTTATTTCGGCATGTCGAAGATCTCGATTGAGTTGCAGCCGACTTTGGCCCCGGATTATATGCCGGTCAAGTGGGACGAATTGCGTCGTAAGGTGGCTAACATACAGCCTCGCCTTCCGAGTGGCGCCTCTGCCATCAATGTGAGTGATGATTTCGGGGACGTGTTCGGTATCTATTACGCCCTGACAGCCGACGAAGGTTTTACCTACGACGATATGCGCGATTGGGCGCAGAAGATCAAGACCGAGCTGACTCCTATTCAGGGTGTGCAGAAGGTCTATCTGTTTGCGGAACAGACGCAGGTCGTGAATGTGCGTATCTCGGTTCCCAAGCTGGCGAATTTGGGGATCGATCCGAATTCGATTCAGCAAGTCCTGCAAACCCAGAACCTGCTGGTCAATACGGGTGAGATCATGACCGGGACCTACCAGCTTCGTGTACGTGCCGAAGGTACTTATAAAAGTATAGAGGATATACGCGACCAGCTGATCGTGACAAAGGGTGGAGGCGAAGTACGCCTGGGTGATATCGCAACCATCGAACGAGGCTATATGGACCCGCCTTCCAACCTGATGCGTGTGGATGGCAAACGGGCCATCGGTATCGGTGTGGCTACGGGTGCGAAAGATGATGTGGTGGCTGTCGGTGACGCTGTTGCCGAACATTTGAAAGAGATGGAACAGCTTTTCCCGATCGGTATGGAACTGAAAACCATCTATCCGGAAAATCAGATTGCCAACGAGGCGAATAACGGATTTATCCTGAATCTGATCGAATCGTTGCTCATCGTAATTGTGATTATCTTCCTTGTGATGGGGTCGCGTGCAGGTATGCTGGTGGGTAGTTCACTGCTATTCTCGGTTGGCGGAACGTTGCTGATTATGCTGATCTGGGGTGTCGGGCTGAACCGTACGTCTCTTGCTGCTTTCATCATTGCGATGGGTATGCTGGTGGATAACGCGATTGTGGTGACCGATAATGCGCAGGTCGGTATCAAGCGCGGTCTGTCACGCTATCAGGCGTTGGTCGATGGGGCCACCAAACCGCAGTGGGCATTGTTGGGTGCGACCTTTATCGCTGTTTGTTCTTTCTTGCCGATGTATTTGGCGCCAGCTTCGGTGGCCGAAATTGTCAAGCCATTGTTTATCGTGCTTGGTGTATCCTTGGGGTTAAGTTGGATATTGGCTTTGACGCAAACGACGACTTTCGGGAATTTCATCTTGAAGGAGGCGAAACCGGGTGAATCCAAAGATCCCTATGACACCAAACTGTACCATAAGTTTGAAAATGTGCTGGGACGTCTGATCAAACGTCGTTATCTCACGCTTACTTCGGTGGTGGCAACCTTGTTCTTGTCTTTGTTCATCATGAGCATTATGCCGCAGAGCTTCTTCCCGATCATGAACAAGCCCTATTTTCGTGCCGACCTGATCTTCCCGGAAGGGTATGGGATCGACGATGTGGAAAGGAATGTGATCAAGATAGAAGAGTATCTCAAGAATAATGATAAGATCAAATCCTATTCGTTCACGCTGGGAGGTTCGCCGGTACGTTATTATCTGGCAAGTTCGTCTATCGGTCCGAAGCCGAACTTCGCCAATGTCCTGATCGAAACCAAGGACGCGAAAGATGCACAGAGCGAGGAAAACAAGTTCTATGAATATATGGTCGCCAACTATCCGGATATTTTGACTCGTTCAGCTTTGTTTGCTTTGTCTCCTGTGCCTGATGCGGCAATTGAAATCGGGTTTGTTGGCGATAATATCGATACGTTGGTGGCTCTGACACAGCGTGCACAAGAAATCGCCCGCAAGAACGACATGGTGATGGAAGTGCGTAACAGCTGGGGAAACAAGGTTCCGGTATGGAAGCCGTTGTACTCGCAGGAAAAAGGTCTCCGTTTAGGTATCACCCGTCAGCAGATGGCTTATTCGCTTCGTTCGGCAACCAATGGCGTGCCTTTAGGCGAATATCGCGAAGGAGATGTGTTTATGCCGATCCTGCTGAAAGATGCCGATCGCGATTCGATGAACCTGAACGATATCAAGACTTTGCCTGTCTACAGCGCCAAGGGGCGTTCTGTCAAAGTGGAGCAGGTGATCGACGACTTCTCGCTTGATTATGAGTACAGTGTCGTGAAGCGTTATAATCGTCAGCGTTATATGATGATGCAGTGCGAGCCGAAACGCGGAGCCAATACGATGGCTGCTTTCAGCCAGTTGTGGCAGGATATCCAGCAAGAGGTGCAGGTTCCCGAAGGATACAAACTGCAATACTTCGGCGAACAGTCTGAACAGGATAAAGGTAACAAAGCGATTGCTGCCAATATTCCGTTGATGTTCGGTCTGATCTATCTCACCCTGTTGTTCCTCTTCCCGAAATACTACCGGAAGCCGGTCTTGATTATGTGTATGTTGCCTCTGATCTTCATCGGTGTGGTATTGGGGTTGCTGGTGTTTGGCAAGTCGCTCGATTTCTTTGCCATGTTAGGTCTGTTAGGTCTGATCGGTATGAATATCAAGAATGCGATCGTGCTGGTGGACGAAATAGGATTGCAGCTTGACAGTGGCCTGGCGCCGGTCAATGCGGTGATCGAGGCAACCAAGACGCGTATCGTTCCGGTGACGATGGCATCGGGGACAACGATTTTGGGTATGTTGCCATTGTTGGGCGATGCCATGTTTGCCGGTATGGCGGCGACGATCATGGGAGGTCTGTTCGTTTCGACCATCCTGACCATCTTCGTGCTTCCGGTGACCTATTGTATATTCTTTAAGATTAAATCGGTATAATGAGTATGAGAAATAAAATAATTATCGGTTGTATGCTGTTGGGGGCTTTATCGGTGGGAGCACAGGAAAAGCCCGTCACGGCTGCGGACTACAAGCAGAAAGTGCTTGAATATAGCCGCCAGATCAAACAGAGTGCGGAAGAGCGTATTGCGATGCAGCATGCTATCAAGGCGGCCAAGACCGCTTTCTTCCCGGCTGTCGATTTCTCCGGCAGCTACCAGTACCGTATCAATAAGTACGATTTGGATTTCGGCCCCGGCATGGCTGTCGAAATGGATCATAACACCTATAGTTTGGGAGCTACCGTAAGTCAGCCGATCTATGCCGGCGGACAAATCTACAACAATTACAAGGCCGCCCAGATACAGGGACAGATCGCTTCCGAGGCGGAAGACCTGACGACGGATAATATCGTGTATGCCGCCGACCTGAACTACTGGTCTGCTGCTGCCCGTAAAGGCATGTACGATGTCATGTGCCAGTATGTCGATATTGTGCAGGAATTGGCAAACGTGCTGACAACCCGTTTCAATGACGGGCAGATCAGTAAGACCGACCTCTTGCAGGTACAGTCCCGTTTGAAAGAAGCGGAATTGAACAAAAGCGCTGCGTACAAAGATTATCAGATCGCCTTGCAGAACCTGAATGTGCTAATGGGTGTTCCTCCTATGACACCGGTGGAGATTGCCGATGCCATCACGACGGTGCAGCCGTTGCCGATGCACATAGGGGAAGAGGCCGCTTTGCAGAACCGGCCGGACTTTACGATCTCCCGATTGAATGTTGAATACCAGAAGCGGCAGATCAACTTGTCAAAAGCAAAGTATAATCCGACACTGGCTATCGGTTTTCAGGGAACCTGGGGCACTCCGATGTTGAACGTGAAAGGATCCGACCAGCTTTGGACACCTGCCGTGTTCGCCTCCCTGAAGATACCTTTGTTTCGTTGGGGAGCCCGTTTCAAAGAGGTGAATTCTCAGAAAGCTATCTTACGCAGTAAGGAATATGTTATGGATTACACCCGCGACCAGATTTCCCAGGAGGTAGCCAATTCCTGGACCAGCCTGACGGAAAACACGAAGCAGATCGATGTTGCCGAAGAAGCCTGCAAGATCGCTGAGGAAAATCTCGACCTGAATACGTTCAGCTATAAAGAGGGAAAACTTCCGATCCTCGATGTCCTTTCCGCCCAGCTTTCCTGGATTCAGTCCTATAGCAGCTTGATTCAGACTTGGTATCAGCAGAAAGCGTCTCTCGCCCAGTATAATAAGGCGGTGGGCATTCGTCGCTTGCAGTAATCGGAAAACACCTTTATCACAATCTTTTTAGGCACGGATTTCACGGATTTACACGGATGAATTTATTTTTTCCGTGTTTTCCGTGAAATCCGTGCCTAAATTATATCTATTAGTAAGCAAAATTTTGCTTCGACACAGCTCCCTGCCAAGAGCAGAAACAAATGCAAATATTATTGAAACTCCTTTTTCAGTTTCGCCACCCATTTCAGTATCCGTTCCTCCGTTTGTTCGGACTGATTCTCGATATCGAGGGGAAGTCCCAGGAAATGCCCTTCCTTAACGGCCCGTGATTGGGTGAAATGGTAGTCGTTGACAGGCATGAAACCGATCAGTTCCGCATTGCTTTTGGTAAAGGCTTCCGCCAGAATGCCGATCCCATCGACGAAATTGTCGGGATAGCGTTCTTGGTCTCCGAGCCCGAATAGGGCGACTTTCTTGCCCGTCATGTCGATGGATTCTATTTCCGGCATGAACTCGTCCCAGTAAGTCGGCAGTTCTCCGTCGAACCAGGTGGAAGTTCCGGCAATAATATTGTCGAACGATTCGAACTCCTTGCGTGTCGCCCCTTCTATCGGGATCAGGACGACTTCGTTTTCTGCGAATGCTTCTTGTATTTTCAAGGCGACTACGGCTGTTTTAGCGGTTGTGCCACCATAGAATAAACCTATTTTCTTCATTTTGTATGTTGTTTATAGAAGGTGTGTCAAAACTATCCTGTTCCCGCGCCCCTCGCGGGATCGCATTAAAACCGGCCCTATAAAATCTGATTGATAAGGTCTGTCCTTTTGCAGCCCCGCATCAAGTGCGGGGACAAGGAGATTTTGACATACCCTCTTCATTAATATTCCAATAATGCTTTTGCTGCGTTGTAGATCCGTTCTTCTCCGGGCAGGATCGCCTTTTCGAGGACCGGATGGAAACCGACAGGCGTAAAGGTAGAACCGACGCGTTGGATCGGAGCATCCAGGTATCGGAACATTTCCGTGCCGACGATACCGGCTATTTCCGCTCCGAAACCTGAGAACACTTTGTCTTCATGTACGATCAGCACCTTGCCGGTTTTTTTCACGGAAGCGAAGATCGTTTCCGTATCGAGTGGGATCAGCGAGCGGATGTCGATGACTTCCACGTCCCAGTTATGCTCTTTCTTCAACCTCTCGGCGACACTGAGGCAGAAATGCGTGGTATTGCCATATGTGATCACGCTCAGGTCGCTGCCAGGCCGGCGGATACGGGCTTTCCCGAAAGGAACCTCGAAGTCTTCCGGTACGAAACCGGCTGCTTCGACCGAGTTATATTGCGCTTTCGGTTCGAGAAAGACGGTAAAGCCCTTCGAACGTATGCTGGTGCGCAACAGTCCTGCCGCATCATCGGCAAACGAAGGATAGACGATGCGAGCTCCCGGAATGGAAGTCAGCGCACCTTCGATCGTTTGCGAATGGTAGAGCCCGCCGCCGATATAACCGCCCGATGCTAGGCGGAGCGTCAGGTTAGGGGTGAACTGTCCGTTGCTTCGCCAGTATTCGTGTGTACATTCGACATATTGCTCGATGGCCGGCCAGAAGTAGTCGGCAAATTCGGCTCCTTCCACCACGACATGTATTTTCGGGTCGAAGCGGCACATGCCGTTGGCCGTGCCTACAATGTAGTCTTCGGCAATGGGAGCATTGAAGATACGCTTCGGCCCGAACTCCTGTTGCATGCCTTTGGTGACGTTGAACACGCCGCCTTTGTCTTTGTTGGCCACATCCTGTCCCCACAGGAATGTATTCGGGTTATGGCGGAATTCTGCTTTCAGTGTTTCGTTGATTGCGGTTACCAGTGTTTTCTTTTCGCCATTTTCTTCTTTGTGTGTGCCGTCTGTATATTTCTGCGGCAGGTAAGGTTTGGGCAGGACATAATCAAAGATCGTTGCAGGATCGGGTTCGGGAGCCGCCATCGCTTTGCGGTTGGCTGCGCTCAGGTCTTTTTTCACCTGTGCTTCTATCTGCTTCAGTTCCTCTTCGGTCAGGCGATTGTAACGGAGCAGCATACGGCGGAATTTTTGCAGCGGGTCGGCTGCTTTCACGTAGGCAAGTTCGTTTTCATCGCGATACAAAGTTTGCTTGTCGGAGTTCGAATGGGAGCCGATGCGCACGCAGTTTGCATGGACGATCACCGGATTATGCGTATTGATCGCATGTTCGCGGGCTTCGGTCATGGCGTTCATCGAGTCGAAAACGTCTTTTCCGTTGCAGTGGATGATGCGCAGGTTCTTGAAGCCTGAGAAGTTGTCGGCTACCTTGCGGTTGGCCGTCTGATCCTTTTTGGGGACGGAGATGCCGTAGCCGTTGTCCTGCAAGACGAAGATAACGGGGAGCTGCTCGTTGCTCGCCCCGTTGATGGCTTCGTAGACGTAGCCCTCGGAAGTGGCGGACTCGCCGTGCGAAGTGATCGCAACGCCTTTATGGTCGTAATAAACCATTGCACGGGCGACACCTACGGCGTGCAGGTCGTGTGTCCCGGTCGCCGAGGAGATGTTCTCGATATGCCACTCCGGTTTGGCGAAGTGGTTGGACATATGCCGTCCGCCGCTGGACGGATCGGTCGCTTTCGAGATGCCGTTCAGGATGATTTCTTCCGCCGTCATTCCGGCAGACAGGACGGTCAGCATATCGCGGTAGTAGGGAAAGAGGTAATCCTCTCCCTGGTGGAATACCTGCCCGATGGCGAGCTGGATGCCGTCATGCCCGGCATAAGGGGCATGATAGGACCAGCCTAAGGACTGGAGCAGGTAAGAAGGCGCCTTTTCATCGAGCGCCCTGCCGAGACTCATCAGGTAATACCATTTGCGGAGGGTCTCGGTATCGGTCGTTTTTATATCGTATCGTTTCATACTTGATTATTTTGTGTGTTGTTTTAATTGTTTTGTGATCTGTTACTTTTGGCTTGACCCAAAAGTAACCAAAAAGTCAAGGCTTAACCGTCCGGTCTACTCCGGGCAAAGACTACGCTGTCGCCTGCGAAACTCGCTTCGCTCAAACAGCGCAGGCTCCGGACGCTTCGTCTTTACCCTCCGCTTGACGCCCGTCCGCTTAGGCCTTTCCAAGAAAGCTCCGCTTTCTTTTGGGATTGCCGATACTGATCGTTCTTTTGCGGCCCCGTGCGGGGCACGGGGACAAGCCTGTTCCCGCACTTGATGCGGGATCACAAAGGAGCAGGCAGCATTGGCAATCCCTGAAGAGCCGTCAGGCTCTATTTCCGGCCTAAGCTGGTGAGCGTAAAGCGCAGAGACCGCAGTGAGCGTCCGGAGCGTCTGCTGTTTGAGCGAAGCGAGTTTCAGACGCGACAGCGAACGGAGGAAACGAAGTAGCGAAGCAGCTTAAGCCTTGATCTTTTGGTTACTTTTGGGTCAAGCCAAAAGTAACAGATAAATTATCATTTATCCCAGTTCTCCAGATAATCCGCTACGCGTCGCAGGAACTCTCCACCCAGTGCTCCGTTGATGATCCGGTGGTCGTACGACAGGGACAGGTACATCTTGTGGCGAATTGCGATTGTATCTCCTTCGGGTGTCTCCACGACGGCCGGTTTCTTTTCGATGAAGCCGACGCCTAAGATGGCTACCTGCGGCTGGTTGATGATCGGCGTACCGAACAGGCTCTTGAACGAACCGAAGTTGGTGATCGTGAAAGTTCCGCCTTGTATATCGTCTGGCATCAGCTTACCCGTGCGTGCTTTGGCGGCAAGAGTGTCGATGTTGGCAGCAAGGCCGTTCAGATTCAACTTGTCTGCATCATGAATAACCGGTACGATCAGGTTACCGTCGGGCAGCGACACGGCGATACCCAGGTTAATATGCTTTTTCAGAATGACTTTGTAGCCGTCGATCGAAGCGTTCACGTGCGGGAATTCAGCCAGTGCCTTTGCTGTAGCTTCCGCTATGGCAGGCATGAAAGTGAGTGCTACACCTTCACGTTTGAAAAATGCGTCTTTCGTGCGGTTGCGCCATTTTACCAGACGGGTGACGTCGGCTTCGACAACAGTTGTAACGTGGGGAGACACTTTTTTCGACATGACCATATGGTCTGATATGATACGGGCAACGCGGTCCATTTCGACCGTTTCGTCTTCGGTGACAGATGCCGGGTTGCGTCGATCGTCGATGGTGGGCTGCGTCGGTTGGTGATGGTGGACACCATCGACCGGAGAAGGTGGGTTACGTCGATCGGAGATGGTGGGCTGCGTCGACGGTTGACGCAAGTTTTCGGTATCACTTTGTGGGATGATGCCACTTTTCTTGGTCGTGATATAATCTTTAATATCTTTTTTACTGAGTCGTCCTTCGTAGCCGGTTCCCGGAATCGCGTCCAGTTCGGCTTGCGATATTTTGGCTTCCTGTGCTAATTTCAGCACGATGGGAGAATACCATCTTCCGTCTTCTTCCTTGGATGATTTGACGGGCTGGGCGGGTTCTGCCGGTACAGACTGTACCATTGTGCTTTCGTCGCTTTTAGCTGCGGCAGGAGTGGTACTTTCGGGTGCTTCTCCCTCTTCGCCTTCCAGCTGGATCAGGGCGACGGTTGTACCGACGGCCACCGTATCGCCTTCGGAAAACAGCAGTTCGAGCACCTTTCCTGCAACCGGAGAGGGTATTTCCGCACTGACTTTGGCGGTGCTCACTTCAAAGAGGACATCGTCTTCTTGAACAGCGTCGCCTACTTTGACGGACCAGGAGACAATCGTCCCTTCAGTGATGCTTTCGCCCAGTTTGGGCATTTTTATTTCAAATGTCGACATAGTTTAAATGTGTATTTTATGTTCTGATATTGAAGTTCCAGGCCGACGTCGCGTATTTGTTGTCACGTAGGGACCGGATGGCGTTCAAATCGTCTTCAGTGAATGAATAGGGACGGGTGTCCGTCTTGTTTTCTGTAAAATAGTTCAGGAGTGCGTCTCTGAATTCTCCGATAGATACCGCTTTACGGGTATAGGTGCATATGTTGGTGACCGGGCTTCTTACGGATTTGACATAAAAAGGAGCGGGCTTCATTTCTTTTTTTTCCGGTTTCCGTTCTGTATTTTTGAGGGCGGTCGTCAGGCGATACAGGTCGGTGGAGAAAAGGAGGGTGGCGTGGTGCAAGATCCTTCCTTTGTGGATGGATTGCGCACTGCCCGATATTTTCAACCCGTCGATTGTGAGTGCCTGCCGCTCGTCAGCCTCTGCCCGGATGCCGAATGTGGCAAGGAAGGCGATCAGCCGGGCTGTGAATATGCCTGATGCGAGTTCCTTGCTGTTTTGTATAAAAGTGATATTCAGGTTGCCGGAATCGTGATAGACGGCTCCGCCACCGGAATAACGGCGTACGACTTTGATATGCTTCTCCTGAATATAGTTTCGGTTTATCTCGTCCCATGCGTTCTGGTGCTTACCGATGATGACGGACGGTTCGTTCTGCCACAACATGAAGATGTCGTCCGAAAAGTTCTTGAGCAGATACTCCTCGGCTGCCAGGTTGAACCAGGCATCCGTGTATGGATTGTTGATATAAAGCATTATCAGAGGTAGAGACTTTCATGTATCGCCTCTCCGATAGTCGGATGGGGAAATACGGTTTTCTTGAATTCATCGACCGTATAACCGTGCTCGACGGCGATACCGGCAATGACGATGATCTCCGATGCCGGATTTCCCACCAGATGGCAACCGATGATCTGGCCGTTCACGTTTGTCAGGAGCTTGCATAGCCCGTTGCCGATTTCGTTTTCGGCGACAAAGCGGCCGGAATAGGTCATCGGAATCTTGACAAGGTTGTAATATTCTCCACTTGCCTTCAATTCCTCTTCCGTCTTGCCCACACCGGCCACTTCCGGATTGGTGTAGACGACGGCGGGAATAGCCCTGTAATCCATCCGTTCCTCATTCCCCAGGATATGGTTGACAGCAACCTCACCTTCCCGATAGGCCGTGTGGGCCAGTTGCGAGAATCCTGTGATATCTCCGGCTGCATAAACGTGCGGATGGGAGGTCTGCATATATTCGTTCACTCGGACGCCCCGGCGGTCCGTCTCGATGGAAAGGCTTTCCAGACCTAAATTTTTGGTAATTGCCCGGCGGCCTACGCTGACCAGGATTTTGTCTGCGGGGATCGCATTCGTCTTGCCGTCTTTTTCGACAATGACCTCTTTCGGGTTGACTTCGGTCACTTTTGTGTTCAGATGAAATTCCACCCCTTTCTTGGCGTATTCGCTCCGGAGCATGACGGAAGCCTCTTTGTCCATCGCGCCGAGTATTTCCGGCATCATCTCGATCACCTTTACTTTTACTCCCATGCTGGTAAAGAATGAAGCAAACTCGATCCCGATGACACCGCCGCCTATGATGGCAAGTTCTTTAGGAAGTTCTTTGCTGTCGAGCGCTTCCCGCGAAGTCCAGTAATCTGTATCCGAAAGTCCCTTGATTGGAGGGATTACCGTTTCGGAGCCGGTACAGAGGAGGACGTTTTTGACGGTGAAAAGGGCGTTTCCGCATTGTATACGGATCATTCCATCCGTTTCCCCGTTCAAAACGGCTGTCCCTTCGACAATCGTGATTCCACTTGAAGTGAGCCGCATCTTCACACCGGATGTTAGCTTTTTGACAGTCCGGTTCTTCCGCCTGATGATCTTGTCCATGTCGAAAGACGGTGTTCCTTCCGGTGAAATGCCATATTTGAAGGATGTTTTGAAACTGTCCAATATCTTGGCGGAGTATAATAACGTTTTTGTGGGAATACAGCCTTCGTTCAGGCAGACGCCTCCAATGGCGTTCTTTTCAAAGAGGACGGTTTTCAGGCCTCCTTCGGCTGCCCGTTCGGCTGCGGTATAGCCGGCCGGTCCTCCTCCTATGATTGCAATATCGTAATTCATGCTTGTGCTCTTTTACTTGAAAACCAGGACTCTTTTGTCTAACGGTTTGATCTCTTTCGGTCCGGGTCCTTCCGTCGGCGTTCCGAAAGGCATCTGTGCCACCAGTTCCCATTTCGGGTCGAGTTTCCATTCCGCATATACCGTTTCGTCGATCAGCGGATTATAATGTTGAAGGGACACGCCTAAGCCGGCATCTTCCAACATTGTCCAGATCGCCAGCTGGTGCATGGCAGATGTTTGCTGTGCCCAAACCGGAAATTTGTCGTAATAAGTAGGGAAGGAGTCTTGCAGCTGTTCAACTACCGCTTTGTCTTCGAAGAACAGGATCGTTCCGTAGCCGGCAGCCAGACTTCCGTCTATTTTAGCTTCCGTCCCTTTGAAGACTTCCGCTGAAACAAGTCTCTTCAATGTCTCTTTCGTTATCTCCCAAAGCTTTTTATGATTCTTGCCTAACAGCAATACGATGCGGGTAGATTGCGAGTTGAAGGCAGAAGGGACGTTCATGACTGCGAAGTCTATGATTTCTTTGATCTGTTCGTCTGATATCGGAGAACTGTCCGTGATGTGGTAATAAGTTCTGCGGTGTCTCAATGCTTCTTTAAAATCTCGTGTCATATTAAATGCGTTTTTATTTTATGTTTCTTTAAAAATGAAACCATCCCGAGTTTGATTTTGTTGCAAATACGTCCCGTTGTTTCTCGAATGTACAGATAGAATTAATTTATCACGGGCGGATTACCGGTGAAAAGGCTGTATCTTTGTCTCCCAAAAAGAGCTAAAGAAATGATAGGGAAAAAAATACCGGTCGTTTTTCGGATCATGTTTGTCATATGGGTGATCCTACAGGTTTGCCTGGTAATAAAATACTGGGATATGCCCAACCACGATGATGCCCAAGCTTATGTGAAACTGGCTTCGGAATGCATCGCGAGGGGCACTTGGTATCCGGACGTGCATAACCAATATGAGGATTTTATTTTCGGTCCGGGGTATGTAAACCTTTTGATCGGGATCTATCATCTTTGCGGATCTTTCTCCTTTGTCCGATTGCTGAATTTATTGATGAATATTGCAATGGTATTTGAAATACGGAAGTTGGCCGGACGGATGTTTTCGAATAAAACGGGGTATTACGCTGCTATTTTATATATGTTGATTTTTTCGAACCTATATGCTCCGATAGCTGTATTGACTGATTTGCCTTTTACTTTCCTATTATTGACAGCCCTGCTGCTATGCAATGTTCGCCGGCTGTTTCCTGTGGCTGTCGCCGGCGTGCTGATCGCTGTGGCTAACTGGTTCCGTCCTCTGGCAATTGTCTTTTTATTCGTGATTTTGCTCCTTTTCATCGTGCAAAAGCGCCGGTGGCAGTCTTATGCAGCATTGGCCTTGCCGCTTGTCTTGACTGTTTTCCTGATCGGGCGAAGTGCGAAGGAGAGAACCGGCCATTTTGTCTATCAAGCGGTGTCCGGAGGCTATAACTTAGCGATGAGTTCTTTTGATGAAGCAAACGGTTTAGTCAATTTTAACGGCTTCGATGATCCGGACAATTATATTTGCCTTCCTCCCGGAGATTATACCTACATGGAGCGGGACAGCCTGCTGAAGCGTGCGTCAGTCCGCTGGATATCGGAGCATCCGTTTAAGTATGTTTCCCAACTGCCCTTCAAGTTGGCTGCTTTGTATTGTGAAGATACCTGGACGGAGCGTGTAAAGCCGGATATGGGATTTAGAGTAGTTCTTTCAAAGGTGGAGGGTAATAATATGAAGATGATGGAGTTAATCGTTTCCCTGGCGTTGAAAAGCATTGTCTATTACACGGTGCTTTTACTATTCTTTTATTACGTTTGGACGAACCGGCGCGATCTGTTACGAGAGCGGAATATCTATCTTCTGATCCCTGTTTTAGGCACAGCAGTAACGGTTTTGTTCGTGATCACTTCCCGTTATCATTATCCTTATTTGTTTGCGATAACAATCTATGCGGCAGCGGGTCTTGACGCCTTTATACAGAATAAATTAAGGAAAAATAGCAGAAAGTGTTGATTTATTTGTAGATTTCTTGTGTGTGAATCAAAATAATTTGTACCTTTGTGCCCCGTAAAAGAAGAGAAACTCTATTAGAATCTTTGTTTTTGTTCGTGATGCAGTTCAAAAAGGGAAGACACATAGCAGGAGTTGACTTAATTTCGTAATATTAAAAAGTAAAATTAGCAATGTCGAAAATTTGTCAAATTACCGGAAAAAAAGCAATGGTTGGCAACAACGTTTCTCACTCTAAGAGAAGAACGAAACGTAAGTTTGATGTGAACCTGTTTACTAAAAAGTTCTACTGGGTAGAACAAGATTGTTGGGTTAGCCTGAATATTTCAGCCGCTGGCTTGCGTACTATCAATAAACTTGGTTTGGATGCAGCAATTAAGAAAGCTGCTGAAAAAGGTTATTTAAACGCTTAATTTGAGGAGGAAATAAGAAATGGCAAAGAAAGCAAAAGGTAACAGAGTTCAGGTGATTCTTGAATGCACCGAGCATAAAGACAGTGGTATGCCGGGTACATCTCGTTATATTACAACAAAGAACAGAAAGAATACAACTCAGAGATTGGAGCTGATGAAGTATAATCCTATCCTGAAGAAGATGACGTTACACAAAGAAATTAAGTAAGAGGAGATTAAACAATGGCAAAAAAAGCGGTTGCAACATTTAAGAAAGGTGACGGTCGTACCTACTCTAAAGTAATCAAGATGGTTAAGTCCCCGAAGACTGGTGCTTACATCTTCCAGGAAGAAATGATTCCTAACGAAGCTGTTAAAGATTATTTCGCTAAATAACGGAGCGTAATATCAAGATACGAAGAGAGGTCCTTTTCCATAGCGGGAAGGACCTCTTTTTTTGTCTTCATTCGGGTGGTTATATGGAATATTTTCATACTTTTGTGTGGGCGAATCTGCAGCTGTCCGATTGGGAGCAGTCTGTGAATCGAACCTACAACACGTTGATAAATAATAAATAGAAACAAATTAATAATTAAGAACCATGAGATTTGATGTATCCAGCACAGCGCTGTTATCACGTTTGCAATCTATTAGCAAAGTTATTGCTTCTAAGAATTCATTACCGATCCTGGACAGTTTCCTTTTCAACCTGGAAGGTAATAAACTTACTATAACAGCTTCGGATGCTGAAACACGTCTGGTTACATCCGTTGACGTGATGAATGCACAAGGAAGCGGACTTTTCGCGGTTTCGGCAAAAATCTTGCTCGACCCGTTGAAGGAGTTGCCCGAACAGCCGCTGACTTTTGATATTAACGACGATAACCTGGAAATCTTTATCCATTTCCAGAATGGTAAATATAATTTTATCGGACAGAAGGGAGATACATACCCGCAGCAGAAACCTCTGAATGAGAATGCAATCTCTATCATGATGGACGCGCAGATGTTGTTGAACGGTATCAGCCGTTCGTTGTTTGCAACGGCTGACGACGAGCTCCGTCCGGTAATGAACGGTATCTATTTCGATATTCACACGGACGATTTGACATTTGTGGCTTCCGACGGTCATAAGCTGGTGCGTCTGCGCAATCTTTCGGTAAAATCACCGGAAAGAGCTTCTTTCATCTTGCCGAAGAAGCCCGCGAACCTGTTGAAAGGCCTTTTATCAAAGGAAGGAGAGATGGTCAGCATCAAGTTTGATGATAACAATGCTTATATCAACTGTGCTAATTTCGAAATGGTGTGCCGCCTGATCGAAGGTCGTTATCCGAATTACAACAGTGTGATCCCGCAGGAAAATCCTTTCAAGGTGACAATCGACCGTATCTCTTTCCTGAATGCCTTGAAGCGTGTTTCCGTTTTCTCCAATCCGGCCAGCAGTCTTGTCAAGTTGCAGCTGAAGGAGAACGAAATGCTTGTTTCCGCACAGGACATCGATTTTTCTACTTCTGCAGAAGAGAAAATTGTTTGCAGTTTTGACGGAACCGAATTAAGCATCGGTTTCAAGGCAACTTATCTGATTGAAATACTGAGCAACATCAATTCGGAAGAGGTGATACTCGAATTGGCTGATCCTTCGCGTGCTGGTCTGATCGTTCCTTCTGAAAACGAAGAAAACGAGGATTTGCTGATGCTGCTGATGCCTATGATGTTGAATGATTAAAATATAAGAAATGCAGTTAAACCTGAAAAATCCGTTAGTCTTCTTCGACTTGGAGACGACGGGTATTAATATTGTCAAAGACCGTATCGTGGAAATCTCTTTTGTCAAGGTTTACCCGAATGGAAAAGAAGAATCTAAAACGAGACGGATCAATCCGGAAATGCCCATTCCACCGGAGTCGACCGCTATTCACGGCATCACCGACGAAGACGTAAAAGACTGTCCTACCTTTAAAGAAATAGCCAAATCGTTGGCAGCCCAGATAGAGGGGTGTGATTTGGCAGGATATAATTCCAATCGCTTTGATATCCCTTTGTTGGCAGAAGAATTTCTGCGTGCAGGTGTCGATATCGATTTGAACAAACGCAAGTTTGTAGACGTACAGACCATTTTTCATAAGATGGAACAGCGTACGCTTGCGGCCGCTTATAAGTTCTACTGTGACAAGAGCCTTGAAAACGCCCATACGGCGGAGGCCGATACGATGGCGACTTATGAAGTGTTGAAAGCGCAGTTGGACCGGTATCCGGAGTTGCAGAATGACATTAATTTCCTTTCCCAATATTCGAGCTATACGAATAATGTGGACTTTGCCGGACGTATGGTATATAACGACAAGGGGGAAGAAGTGATAAACTTTGGCAAATATAAAGGCCGTCTGGTAGAGGAAGTGCTGAAGAACGATCCCGGATATTATTCCTGGATAATGAATGGCGACTTCCCTCTGAACACCAAGAAAATACTGACTGAGATAAAATTGAGAGGTTTTAATTCGAAATAAGGACCATGAATAATTTTGAGTTTTGTAACCCTGTAAAGGTTGTTTTCGGCAAAGGTTCCATAGCCCGTTTGTCCGCTTTGATTCCGGAAGGAAGTAAAGTGCTGATGGTGTATGGCGGCGGTAGCATAAAGAAAAACGGCATCTACGGCCAGGTGACGAAGGCGTTGGAAGGATTTGAAGTGATCGAGTTTCCGGGAATCGAAGCAAATCCGCATTACGAAACCTGCATGAAGGCCGTGGAGGTCGTCAAAGAGAAGAAGATCGATTTTTTGTTGGCCGTAGGCGGAGGTTCGGTGATCGACGCTACGAAGTTCATCGCGGTATCTGTCGGTTTCGAAGGCGATCCGTGGGATATTCTTTCGAAAGGCGGCGAGATAAAGAATGCCCTGCCTTTGGGTACGGTACTTACATTGGCCGCGACCGGTTCGGAGATGAACGAACGTTCGGTCATCTCCCGTGTATCGACTCGTGAGAAGCTGAATTTCGCCAGTCCGCTGGTATTCCCGAAGTTCTCCGTACTGGACCCGGAAGTGACCTATTCGCTCCCTGCGCATCAGGTGGCAAACGGGGTGGTCGACTCTTTTATTCATGTAGTGGAGCAGTATTTGACTTATCCGGTCAATGCAAAAGTGCAGGATGCCTTCTCGGAAGGACTGATGCGTGTCATTCATGAAGAGGGGTTGAAGGTCTTGGATAATCCGAACGATTATGATATCCGTGCCAACCTGATGTGGGCGGCAACCAATGCGTTGAATGTCTGGATCGGGCAGGGGGTTCCGCAGGACTGGTCTTCCCACCGCATGGGGTATGCGCTAACGGCGCAGTTCGGCCTGGATCATGCACAAACATTGGCGATTCTCTTGCCGGGTGTCATGACTTATATGTTTAAGGAGAAGCAGGTCAAACTGGCTCGTATGGGGGAAGTAGTTTTTGGTATTACGGATGGAACGGAAGAGGAAAGGGCGCGTAAGGCAATCGTCGCCTGCGAGGATTTCTTCCGCCGGATGGGACTGAAAACGCGCCTCGGTGAATGTGGCATTGCAGAAAAGGATTTGGATGCCCTTGCCGTTCCTGTGGACAAACAGGGGTGGAAATTGGGTGAACATCACAATATAGATAGCCGTGTGGCGCGTGAGATAATGGCGTTACGCTTGTAATAAAACATGGAACAAGGAACTTCTCTTTCAAAACATATATGTTTCGTTTTCAAAACACCTATGTTTTAAAAGAGGGGTACTACATATCGAATAAAATGCTGAAAGGTAAACATATCATATTGGGGATAACAGGGAGCATCGCTGCCTATAAAGCTGCCTATATTATCCGTGCCCTCGTGAAGAAAGGGGCGGAGGTGCAAGTTGTCATTACCCCTGCGGGAAAGGAATTCATTACGCCGCTTACATTATCCACGTTGAGCAGCCATCCGGTGATCAGCGAGTTTTTCTCGAATCGCGACGGCACGTGGAACAGCCATGTCGATCTTGGTCTCTGGGCTGATGCCATGCTGGTAGCACCGGCTACTGCTTCGACGATCGGAAAGATGGCGAATGGCATTGCTGACAATATGCTGGTCACGACATACTTGTCATGCAAGGCTCCGGTTTTTGTCGCTCCGGCGATGGATTTGGATATGTTCGCACATCCTTCCACAAGGCAGAATTTAGACCGGCTCCGTTTGTTCGGCAACCGTATTATCGAACCTGCCGAAGGGGAACTTGCCAGCCATCTGGTGGGTAAGGGGCGTATGGAAGAACCTGATAAGATCGTGGCGGTCCTGGAAGATTTCTTCGCTTCCCAAACCCGGCTTGAAAAAAAAAAGATTGTAATAACAGCCGGTCCGACATATGAAAAGATAGATCCTGTGCGTTTTATAGGTAACTATTCTTCTGGAAAGATGGGGTTTGCATTGGCGGAAGCGTGTGCGGAGCAGGGAGCGGAAGTGACATTGATCGCAGGACCGGTGTCTTTGACGGTAGTTCATCCGAATATCAAACGGATCGATGTCGAGTCGGCCGAAGAGATGTATCAGGCGGCCATAACTGCTTTTCCGGAGGCGGATGCCGGTATCCTTTGTGCCGCTGTGGCGGATTATCGCCCGGATGAGCAGGCAAGCGAAAAGATCAAGAGGGAAACGAAAGGAGAAATGTCGCTCCGTCTGGTTCCGAATAAGGACATCGCAGCTTCGTTAGGGGCGATCAAGCGTGAAAACCAGATCTTGGTAGGTTTCGCATTGGAAACAAATAATGAAATGGCCCATGCGGAAGGAAAGATGAAGCGGAAAAACCTCGATTTTATCGTGTTGAATTCTTTAAAGGATGCAGGTGCCGGTTTCCGTTGCGACACGAATAAGATCACGATCATCGACAAGGAAGGCGGGACGATTGCTTATCCGTTGAAGAGCAAACAGGAGGTGGCCGTTGATATTGTAAATAAATTGGCAACATTATTAAAATGAGAATGATTAAGAAATTGTTATGCATATGCTTGTTGGGAGCTGCTCCCTTTATAGGTAAGGCGCAGGAGCTGAATGCCCGCATCACTATAAACAGTGATAAGGTACAGAGTACGAATAAACAGGTATTCAAAACCTTGCAGGATGCATTGAATGATTTCGTCAATAACAAAAAGTGGACGGATGCTACTTTTGCCATGAACGAACGTATCGACTGTTCCATGACTCTCATCATCAACGAAATGGTATCGGACAATAGTTTTAAAGGCGAGATACAAGTGCAGGCCCGCCGTCCGGTATATAATTCCAGCTATACGACTACGTTGCTGAATTATCGTGATACGGAACTCTCTTTCGACTATACCGAATTCGAACCGTTGGAATATACGGAAAATACATTGAACAGCAATCTGATTGCAACGGTTGTTTTTTATATCTATACGATCCTCGGACTGGATTTCGACAGTTTTTCTCCGAAAGGTGGCACTGCTTTCCTCGAACAGGCCATGCAGATTGTGAGCCTGGCACAGGCGCAACCTACATGGACAGGGTGGAAAGCTTTTGAAAACGACCGTAACCGCCATGCTTTGGCAACGGCTCTGACGGACAATACTTCGGAACTGTTCCGGGACATGTGGTATAATTATCATCGTAAGGGGCTCGATGAAATGGCTGCAAATCCGGATCGTGGACGTACGACTATAATCGGTCTGCTCCCGGTTCTGGAACAGGTGAAAAGTGCCCGGCCGACATCTCCGTTGCTTCAGATGTTCGCTGATTCCAAACTGGATGAAGTCGTTTTGATCTATTCGAAAGCAACTACACAGGAAAAGCAGGAAGGTTATAAAATGTTGTCCAATCTGTATCCTGCTCTCACGACGCGTATGGAATCGCTTAAAAAGTAATCTGGAATAGCTATGCTGAAGTCTTTATTTATACGTAACTTTGTTCTGATAGACAGCTTGGACATTAAGTTTGATAAAGGTTTTTCTGTGATAACCGGCGAGACGGGTGCAGGAAAGTCTATTATATTGGGGGCCCTATCCCTGGTCTTGGGACAGCGTGCGGATGGAAAGAGTATTAAGAACGGTTCTGAAAAGTGTGTGATAGAAGCAGTCTTTGATGTCTCCCGATATAAATTGGAAGAATTTTTTCTTACGAATGACTTGGAGTATGATGCGGAGATTTGCATTCTTCGCCGGGAATTGTTTGCATCAGGTAAATCCCGTGCTTTCGTAAACGATTCGCCTGTCCCGCTTTCTGTAGTGAAGGAATTGGGAAGCCGGCTGATCGATATCCATTCGCAGCACCAGAATCTTTTGTTGGGAGATAACCGGTTTCAGCTGAAAGTAATCGATGTAATGGCCGAAAACGATATCCTGTTGATTCTTTACCGAAAGGAATACAGCCGATACCTGTCTCTGAAAAAGGAACTGAAAGAGTTGACCGAAAAGGCTCTCCAGACCAAGCAGGAGGAAGACTATGTACGTTTTCAGTTGGAGCAGTTGGCCGATGCCGGTTTGGTTGCTGGTGAACAGGAAGAACTGGAACAGGAGCTGGAAACCCTTTCTCATGCCGAAGAGATAAAAGGTTCTCTTTATAAGATAACCCGATTGCTGGACGGGGAGGAACAAGGAGCTGTCCAACTGATAAAAGAGGCCCTTTCCACCGCAGACAGTCTGGAACGTTATTATCCGAAAGCGAAAGAAATAGCCGAGCGTCTGCGTTCTGCCTATATCGATATGAACGACCTGGCTTCCGAAACGGAAGTCCTGAAGGAGGACATAGAATTTAATCCTGAGCGCTTGGATTGGGTGAACGAACGTCTTAATACGTTATACACCTTGGAACAGAAACACCGGGTTTCCAAAGTCGAAGAGCTGATGGAGTTGCTGGATAAATATAATAAGCAGCTGAAGGAGATCGATTCTTTTGATGAACAGATCGAATCGTTGAAAAAGCAGTTGGAAGTCTCTCACCAGGAACTGCTTCAACAGGCAGCCGTATTGAGCGAGCAGCGTAAGATCGCCTCGAAAGCCATCGCTTCCCAATTGGTAGAAATGGTTGTCCCGTTAGGCATGCCGAATATGCGATTTGCGATCGATTTCGTACCTAAACAGGAACCGGAAAGCGATGGAATGGATGAAATCCGGTTTATGTTTTCCGCCAATAAGAGTGCGGAACTGCAACCGGTGGCCCAGACGGCATCCGGAGGCGAAATCTCCCGCCTGATGTTATGTATCAAGGCGATGATTGCCGGATTTACGGCGTTGCCTGCCATTATCTTTGATGAAGTGGATACGGGGGTTTCCGGGGATATAGCCGATAAAATGGGGGATATCATGCAGGAACTAGGTACGAAGATGCAGGTTTTTGCCATTACCCATCTCCCCCAGATCGCAGCAAAAGGGAAAGACCATTATTTTGTTTATAAGGAGGATACGGATGAAAGGACCGTAACCCGTATCAGGAAAATGAATAAAGAAGAGCGTGTAAAAGAGATTGCGCGTATGCTGAGCGGTGCTTCGTTGACCAGTGCTTCTATTGCAAATGCGAAAGAGCTGTTGAAATCAAAGATTTAAACCTTTTCATCGCGATCCGGTCATAATAGCAACAGAGTGTAAGTGCTAATTTAAAATTGAGAGACATGAAGAAATTGAGTATTCTATTAATAGCGATCCTTTTTTGCAGCTTGCAGGGACATGCACAATTTTGGATCAGTTTCGGATGGAATGAACCCCATTGCCAGAACTGCCTCTGGATGGAACAGGCAATCCGCATGACGAACCGTCAAGCTGCCGAGTATCATAAGATCATTCATCGGTACGGAGAGAAGATCGAGCGTGAAGCACGCAAGCATTATCGCTATTGGGATCAGTCTGCCCGGAAGATATATAAGTTGCGTATGGAACGGGACCGGAAATTACAGCGTATCCTTTCGCCTTCGCAGTTTCGTTTGTATGTGCGTTTCGTCCGTGAGGCACCGACACGCATCCATGACTGGAGAGGTTGGTACAATAATCCGCATTATCCGCACTACCGTCCGTCCAATGCGTGCCATCGTTATGAAGATCATTATTGGCATTGCCAATGGGAATATACAAACAATAGATGGTTTGACCGTTTCGACGACGGCAAATGGTATCCCGGTAAATATGATCGTCCTCAACCACATCATAACAATGGCCGTCCACATCATGACAATGGGCAGTGGAAGCCCGGCAAATACGATCGTCCGAGCCATCAGGGAGGCCGTCCCGGTTCCGATCATCACAAGAATAAGCACGATAAGGACAAATTTGACAAGAAACGTCCGGATCGGGATAAAGACAGGCATTACGATAGGGACAAACGGTCTGACAAGGATCGCACGAATAGCCGCCAACGTACGAGTGACAGGCGGAGCATAGAGAAAAGTATCTGATAATGGAATTTAGAGTAAACCGACGCACCCTGCTTTTGATAGCCGGATGCGTTTGGATCATAGCTGGCATCAATATCTTAAGGATCGGCATCATCACGTGGTTGAACGATGCCCATTACTGGCTGTTTAAAGTCGGAGAGGCAATTGTTGTTTTCCTGCTTTTCTTCCAGTTTGTCTTTCGCCGTTTGTTTGTTAAACATTCCGAGCGGATTTCCCAGAAAGGGGAAAAGAACTGTCCTTTTTCATTTTTTGATGTGAAAGGCTGGATCGTGATGATCTTTATGATTACTTTCGGTGTTACGATCCGTCATTTCCAATTGCTTCCCAACTCTTTTATTTCGGTATTTTATACCGGACTTTCATCTGCTTTGATTATTACCGGTATTTTATTCTTGATCCGGGCTTATTCATCGTCACGGCATAAGCTGAAAAGCAATAGCTAATATATACGAGAGTATATAATAAAAGCGTAAATCTTTTGTATCTTTGTCCGCATAAAGCCGGGAAAAATCGAAATAGTCCGGTGATGAAAACGGAAAAGATATAGAATAATGAAAGAAAACGAAATGGTGTTCGGCATCCGTGCCGTGATCGAGGCAATCCAGGCCGATAAGGAGATTGATAAAATATTGGTGAAACGTGAACTGCAGGGAGACTTGTCTCGTGAATTGTTTGAAGTTCTGAAAGGACGTGATATACCTGTACAGCGTGTGCCTGCCGAACGTCTCGACCGTTTGACACGTAAGAATCATCAGGGAGTAATAGCTTTTATCCCGGCTATCACATACGAACGGCTGGAAAATATTATTCCGTTTGTATATGAGCAGGGAAAGAATCCGTTTATCGTGTTGTTGGATGGGGTTACGGATGTCCGTAACTTCGGTGCGATTGCCCGTACTTGCGAATGTGCGGGTGTGGATGCGATCGTGATTCCTTCAAGGGGAAGCGTAACGGTGAATGCCGATGCGATTAAGACCTCGGCCGGTGCGCTCCATGTATTGTCTGTCTGCAAGGAAAAAAGCATTACGGAGGCCATCCGTTTTTTACAGGCGTCCGGAGTAAAAGTCTATGCAGCCAGTGAAAAAGCTTTTGAGAATTATACGGCTATTAAATATGACGGACCTGTGGCGATCGTGATGGGAGCCGAAGATACGGGAGTTTCGATGGATAATCTTCGTATCTGCGACAGCATGGTGAAGATTCCGCAGTTCGGTACGATCGGTTCGCTGAACGTATCGGTCGCCTCTTCCATCCTGATCTATGAAGTGGTTCGCCAGCGGATGAATGAACAAGCACAATAACGTTATTAAAATAAAGAAACAATGAAGAAAGTTATCGCAACAAAAAACGCACCTGCCGCTATCGGTCCGTACAGTCAGGCAGTACAAGTAGGAAATATGCTGTTTGCTTCCGGCCAGTTGGGTCTTGACCCCGCAACAGGCAATTTCGCAGAAGGAGGAGTGAAAGAACAGACCGTACAGGCATTCAAGAATGTACATGCAATTCTGGAAGAAGCCGGCCTTAGCATCAACGATGTCGTAAAGACAACCGTATTCCTGGCCGATATGAGTGATTTCGCTGCTATGAATGAAGTATATGCTTCTCAGTTCGAAGGTACTTTCCCGGCCCGTTCTGCTGTCGCAGTCAAGACATTGCCGAAGAACGGTCTGGTGGAGATTGAAGTGATTGCCGTAAAGGAATAAGTTGTATTTAGGGAAAAGAGCCAAGACGCGGATAGGATGGAATGTTTATCCGTTCTTTCCGTGTCATCTGCATACCCGGCTCTTTATGCTTATTATTGCTTGCTTGGCGACTTACCTCCCAAACAGCTTGCCTATTAAATCCTTTTTCCCGATTCGTTGCAATGCTTGTGTTATCTGGCGGCGGAATTCCGGCTTGTACCAGAAAAAGAATTGACGTTGTGCCAGTTTTTGTTCTTTCGTGCGGGCCGTATATACCTTTTCCAATGTATAGGGATGATACCCTGTGTAGTACATCTCCGTTGCCAGTGTCATAGGGGTAGGTGTAAAATCCTGTACCTGTTCGAGTTGGAAATGCAGCTTCTTGGTCTGGATAGCCAAGTTTGCCATATCCGCCTCGGTACAACCGGGGTGGCTGGATATGAAATAAGGGATTAATTGCTGGTTCAATCCGTGTTGTTTGTTTACACGGTCGAATATCTTTTTGAATTGCCCGAAAAGCTCGAATGAAGGTTTGCGCATCATCTTCAGGACATTGTCTTCCGTATGTTCGGGTGCGACTTTGAGGCGGCCGGAGACATGGTGAGCTATCAGTTCCTCCATATAGGTATGGGCTGCCTTGTTCAGATTGTCATCCGCATACCGGTGCAAGAGCAGGTCATAGCGAATGCCGCTACCGATAAACGAACGTTTGATTTCCGGCATGCTGTCCACTTCTTTGTATATATCTAACAACGGCGTATGATCTGCATTCAGGTTTTTGCAGATGACAGGGGAGATGCAAGAAGGTTTCTTGCACTGGGCGCAGATATCCGGATTCTTCCCTTTCATCCGGTACATATTGGCCGAAGGGCCGCCCAGGTCGCTCAGATATCCTTTGAAGTCCGGCATTTGGGTGATCTCCTTAACTTCTTTCAATATGGACTCTTTACTTCGTGAGGCGATAAACTTTCCCTGATGCGCCGAGATCGTACAGAAAGCACAGCCCCCAAAACATCCCCGGTGGATGTTTACCGAGAACTTGATCATCTCGAAAGCCGGTATCGTCTTCCCTTTGTATTTAGGATGGGGCAGGCGGGTGTAGGGCAGGTCGAACGACGCATCTATCTCTTCTTCCGTCATAGGTGGGAAAGGAGGATTGACGACTATTGTCTGTTTGCCTACCTTTTGCAGGATGCGGGAAGCCTGCTGCTTGTTGGATTCTTCCTCTATATGTTTGAAGTTCTTGGCCTGTTTCAGCTTGTCGCGCAGACATTCTTCATGGGAAAAGAGATTGATATCGTCAGGTAGCGGCTCTACCGTATCAGTTAAATAGGCGGTCTGCCGTATATCTTTGATCTCATGGAAGGGAGTTCCGGCTTGTAACCGACTGACCAGTTCTTTCAGGGGAAGTTCTCCCATGCCGTATATCAGTAAATCCGCCGGGCTGTCTTTCAGGATTCCGGGGAGCAGCTTTTCCTGCCAGTAATCGTAATGCGTGACTCGGCGCAGGGAAGCCTCTATACCTCCTAATACGACGGGAACATCCGGGTAGATTTCTTTCAGTATCTTCGTGTAAACGATGCTGGGATAATCCGGGCGCATGCCGGCACGACGGTCCGGAGTATAAGCGTCGTCACTGCGTAGGCGTTTGTTGGCCGTATAGTGATTGATCATCGAATCCATCGCTCCGGCAGAAACTCCGAAGAACAGGCGAGGGGCTCCTAACTTCTTGAAATCCCGGTAGTCTCCACGCCAGTCCGGTTGCGGAACGATTGCTACACGCAGTCCCATCGCTTCGAGTGTCCGCCCGATGACGGCGGCTCCGAATGAAGGATGGTCCACATATGCGTCACCGCTGAAAAGTATCACATCTATATAGTCCCATTCGCGGGCTTCAACTTCTTTCTTTGTTGTAGGCAGCCATGCCTCCGGTTTGAATGTTCTCATGACTGCAAAGATACAAATTATATTCTGTCTGTCATGACGGGCTCAAGTTATAACTTTTGCTTATGGGTGATAGGAATTAATGATGTACAAGGGGTATGGAAATCTTTTACCTTTGCAAATAAAAGGAAAAATAAAGTTTGCAAGCGAACTTTATAGTAGCCGGAAATGTTTTAATAGAAAACATATCATTAAAAAACAATACAATATGAAAACATTGACAGACGAAAAGCTCACGATCGTAGGGGCAGCAGGTATGATTGGTTCGAATATGGCTCAGACAGCCATCATGATGGGACTTACTTCTAATATTTGTTTGTATGACCCGTACGCTCCTGGTTTGGAAGGGGTGGCTGAAGAGTTGTTCCATTGCGGTTTCGAAGGTGTTAATATCACTTTTACTTCCGATATCAAAGAAGCGTTGACTGGTGCTAAATATATCGTAAACTCCGGTGGGGCTGCCCGTAAGGCAGGAATGACCCGTGAAGACTTGCTGAAAGGAAATGCCGCTATCGCCGAAGAATTCGGTAAGAACGTAAAGGCTTATTGTCCGGATGTCAAGCATATCGTAGTTATTTTCAATCCGGCCGATATCACCGGTTTGATCACACTGTTGTATTCAGGTTTGAAACCTTCGCAGGTGACGACTTTGGCTGCTTTGGACTCTACCCGCCTGCGTAGCGAACTGGCTAAACATTTCGGCGTATCTATGGATGTTGTAGAGAACTGCCGTACATACGGCGGCCATGGCGAACAAATGGCTGTTTACGCTTCTACTGCGAAAGTGGAAGGCAAACCGTTGGCTGGCATGATCGGCACGGATGCCTTGACTAAAGACCGGTGGGCTGAAATCCAGACGAAGGTGACGAAAGGTGGCGCCAATATCATTGCTTTGCGCGGCCGTTCTTCTTTCCAAAGCCCGTCTTATGTTTCCATCGAGATGATTGCTGCCGCTATGGGCGGTAAACCGTTCCGCTGGCCTGCCGGCGCTTATGTCTCCAATGGCAAGTTCGACCATATCATGATGGCGTGGGAAACTTCCATTACAAAAGACGGCGTAGCATTGAAAGAAGTAAAAGGAACTCCGGAAGAAGAAGCTGCTTTGGAAAAGAGCTACAAACATCTTTGCGCATTGCGCGACGAAGTGATCGCAATGGGTGTTTTGCCTCCGATCTCCGAGTGGCACGCATTGAATCCGAATATTAAATGAAGGGATAGGTAAAAAGATTTAGGTTATCAGGTTATAGATATTTATTAAAAGAGTATGCCGAAAGGATTTTCCATTCCTCCTTTGGCATACTCTTTTTTATTGATTACAGTGCAGTTTGATTATCCGATAATTTCCGGATAAGTTCAGCAACGTTTCGTCCGTCCATAAGTCCATGATGTGCACAGACCGAAATGGGCAACAAGTATTTGCTATTCTCCTGCATCAATTTCCCTGTAGAAATACGCGGAACGGAATCTCCGTTCTTAAAAGATGTGGCATGCTTCATTTCGGAAAAAGCGAACCAAGGTAATGCCGAATAGCGAATAACATCTTGTCTACTTGTATTTTTGGAAAAAGACAATCCTGTTCCGTTCTTAACCCTTTCTATTTCCTGTGTTGCTTTTTGGATAAACAGATCGATATCCGGATCGTATTCAAAAAAGCCGAAACCGAAAGTCCCGTCTTCACGCCCAATAGTCGGAGAGATATGGATCGTATCATAACGGACTACCGAGTCTTTTTCTATTCGTAATTTGAATGCATCGGTTTCGTTTACACACTTCAGTAAGAAATGAAGGGAATAAAGGAAAAAAGAAACATTCTGTTCTTTACTTTGTCTGTAGACATTAGTAAAATCCACAAGAGTTGTAACCCCGAAAAAGGGGTCGTCGAATGCAGAAAAGAAAGCGAAATGCTCTTTTCTGTTCCAATTGTCTAAATCGATAACTTGCTTCATCTCATCCTTTTTTATAAATGCCTTTCCGGATAAAGCGCATCCCACCATTGCGGTTCGTCTTTCAGGTATTTGGCGAACCAGGCAAAGATGGTGTTCTGCCATTCGAGACGTTTCTTATAATCCGCAACGCCGTGATCCTCTCCGTCTACCTGTACGAACTCGACTGTTTTTCCAAGTAGTTTCAAAGCCAGGAACATCTGGATGCTTTCCCCGACGGGCACGTTCGTGTCTGCATTTCCGTGAAGCAAGAGGAGAGGTGTTTTTATCTTGTCGGCATTGAATAACGGACTATGTTTGGTATAGAACTCCGGATTATTCCACGGATAAGTGCCTGTATTGGCAACCGAGCAATATCCATATCCCCAGTAACCTTCACCCCAATAGCTACTCAAGGCACTGATGCCCGCATGACTGACAGCGGCTGCAAACAGGTCGGTCTTTGTTTGCAGGTATTGTGTCATGAAACCGCCATAGCTGGCACCGGCGCAACCGATTTTCTTAGGGTTGACGAACGAATGTTCTTTGCAGAACTGTTCTGTTCCCTGGATGATTTCATCGGCGGTCTTGTCTCCCCAGGCGTTTACGTGACGGGCGGCGAACTCTTGTCCGAAGCCGGTCGTGCCGCTTGGGTTCAGAGTGTAGACCACATAGCCGAGGGCTGCATACATGTGCATGGAGTAGCTGAATTCCAACGCACGGTTAGTGGGAGAGGTTCCGCCATAATAATAGACGATCATCGGATATTTCCGGGATGCGTCGAAGTTGGGCGGGAGATAATAGCGCCCTTGAATGATGGTCCCGTCGGTAGAGGTGAAATTCCAGTCGTGCACTTCTCCGAATTGGATGTCTTTCAGTTTGTCAGCCGACAAGTCGTAGATCAGTTGTGTCTTCTTACTCTTGGTGTTGTAGCTGTACAGGCGGTTGGCGTTGGATACGCTCTGTCCGTAGTAATACATGACCGGAGCGGCTTCGGCTAGCGAGTAATTGTAAATGACGTCTTCCGGCAGGTCGAGGCGGCGGATTTTCCCGTTGGCCGGATTGCAGGTATAGACACGCTGGTAATCCTGGTCTTCCGTCAACATATAGATCTGTCCGTCGAATTTGTTCCATTGTGCACTTGTGACGTTCGGGTTGAAGTCTTTGGTAAGCGCTTTCGCTTTCCGCGTTGCCGGATCGTACAGGAAAAGCTGTCCGTCGTAGGTGTTGGATATCTGCCCCTCTTTGATGTTCAGGCCGATATTGTCGAAGGCATTGCCGGAACCGAATACCATCAACCGCTTGCCGTCCGGTGAGAAGGTCGCCCCATTGATGTATTTGGCTCTTTCCCATAAGGTGTCGACCGCCATGCTCTGCAAATCCAACTTATACATGGAATTGCTGGAGTGGGGCAGTGAAGTGTAATCCTGCTCATTGGTACTGAACAGCAGGTAACGGCTGTCGGCACTGACATCATTGATAAAGGTATTGTTATGCCCGTATGTCAACTGCTCGTATAAACCGGTTTGAAGATCGTAGCGCCAGATCAAGTAACGGTTGCGGAACCCCGGCAGACGATCGTTCGGTTCCAGAATACGGAGCATATCCGGTCCGTCTTTAGGTCCCTCTTCCTGGATGGTATAGAGCAATGTCTTTTCATCCGGAGTAAAGCTGAAGCTGCCTTCCGGCAGATTTTCCGCCAAGATTTCCTCCTGCATGGTAGCCGGGTCAACGGTTACCAACTCTTTCCCGTTCATTCCGGTACGGGTGAAATACATCTTGCTGCTCGTCGGCATCCAGTCGGCAGTTAAGATAAACCCTTTGTCCTGCAATAAAATCCGTCCGGTCGCAGCATCCCGCAATTGGGCGTATTGTTCGCTTTTCCCACCTTCCATACGGGTGTAATATTTTACCAATACATATTTTCCATCAGGTGAAACGCTCGTTCCCCGGAATTGCGTTCCTTCCAGGATATCGCGTGGCGTGTACCGCTTTTCAGGATCGAGGGAGGCTATGACCTTTGCTTCCTCTTCGCTCTTAAATTTGGCTGTCAGCGTGGACGGACAGGTATCGGTGTCGGCTGTCAGATATTTGATTACCACTTCATAACGGTGCGGTTCCAAAGCCAACTCGGAAGTGGCGCCGACCGGTTTATTGTTGACGAACACTTCGAATGTACCCGCCCCGGAAACCTCCAGCGAACCTTTCGTGTAACGGTCGCTGTTTAGGTAGAACGAATAGAGATGCAAGGCATATCCTTTTTCGGGCGTCGGGACGGTAATCAGTCCGGCGGTATCCGCGTCGATAACGGCTGCATTGCCGAGGGCACGGCCGAACGGGATAGTCGACTTGACCAGGTTTTTCGCTTCGAAAGGTTTGCCATCGACGTTCAAGCTGTCTGTCAGGATCGGTTTGTTGACCGTAATCGGCCCGGCATGGAGGTACTGCATCACTTTAACGTCTTTTGCCGCTTGTGTGGCGAAAGCCGAAAAGAGGAGTAACGGGATAAGTTTAATCTTCTGATTCATGTATCATGTATATTTAGAATGTCTGTTTGCGGGTGGCGCTAATCATATAGAGTCGGTCACTGTCTTCCATCGTGCTGACAGTGAAGAAAGGGGATAACATGCGTGCCAATTCTTCCACGGGAGGCAATCCTTCCGAGAGTTTTCCGGCATGCTTGTCATGGTGTCCGTTGATCCTGTCGCGGCTTTCGCTGTGGCAGACCACCAGTTTGCCGCCAACCGGCAGTAGTCCGGCTAAATGGGAGATCAGTTTCTCTGGTTCCTGGAAATGGGGGAAAACACTGTAGGCGATGATATAGTCGAAAGATTTTCCTCGTATGTCCCGTACGTCCTGGCAACGGAAGTCGACGATAGGTGTCGCGTATTTGCTTCGTGCCTTTTCGATCATCCCCGGAGAGATATCCACTCCCACGATTTGTAAGGGGGAATAGGGCAGGAGATAACTTTCCAATACGCCTGTCCCGCATCCTATGTCCAATATACGGAGTCCTTTCCGCAGGCCGGTCCGTCGCAGGATGTCGTTCAGCTTTTCCGGATCATGGTAGCAAAGCTCGTCCCACCGGTCGGCAAGGGTGTCGGAGAAATCCGCTACCTTGTTCATGGCAGTTGTCCCTCCCAGACAAAACAATCGGCAAACAAGCCTTTGAGGTCTGTCGCCTCTTTGAACAGTCCGAACACGGAAGAGCCGGAGCCGGACATAGATGCATAGACGGCTCCCTTTTCATACAGCGTTTCTTTAATCCCTGCAATGACTGGATGTTTCGGGAATACGCTTTTTTCAAAATCGTTTATCATCAATTCTTTCCATTCTCCGACAGGTCTCCGGATGATTTCTTTCAAAGAGATAGCCGGAGCTGCGGGCGTCACCATCGAATAGGCTTCCGGTGTCGAGACGGCAACATCCGGCTTGACTAGACAGAGATGGTAGTCTGCCAGCGACAATTCCACCGTTTCGAAGATATTTCCCGTGCCGGATGCAAATACCGGCGTATTGCGGATAAAGAACGGACAATCCGCTCCTATGGAGAAGGCAAGTTCTTCCAAGCTGTCTTCCAGGATATGAAGTCCGCAATAGTCGTTCAGCAACTTCAGCATAAAGGCAGCATCGGCCGAGCCTCCGCCAAGTCCGGCTCCGAAGGGAATAGCTTTCAGTAGATGGACTTCCAGTTCCGGGATTTCGTACTGTGACTTCAGCAGATTCAGTGCTTTGACAACCAAGTTTTTTTCTATTGGAGCATCTACCGGTATTCCCGTTTGTGTGAAAGAGAATGTATCGGCTCTGACTATTTCCAGCGCATCTTTCACCGGGATCGGATAGAAGATAGTTTCGATATTATGGTAGCCATCGGGACGTTTGCTAACAACATTCAGCCCCAGATTTATTTTGGCATTAGGAAAACTGATCATACGTTTCTTTTTTAATGATTGGCAAATGTAAGTATTAATACAAACTTTTCCATACAAATCAAGTGGTAACTGTGGCAAATTATGGTTGATAGAATGTGAATCTGACAAGTTTGCAGAAGAGAGGAATACTGACTTAGTTCGTTATGAACTACGGTCATACTGTTGGCAAAGATAGTAAATATCCTGTAACAGCTTATATATAGTTGTTATTTATCAGGGATTTTCTGTGTTTATTTTGCCTGTGGACGGATTAAATTATACTTAGAATCTCCGGTTTGGGTATAAACAAGGGTGACTAACCGCTGGTATTTTATCGTCTTTCCCTTTATTGTAGCCGATTTCAAGAGACATATCAAGCCTTGATTTTTAGTAATCGACTTAGTTCATAACGAACTAATTAAATTAAAATATCATGGTAAACGAACCTAAAAAGCGCAGTATCACAGGCAAATTGGTAGCCAACGTACTGACCGAACGTGAGGATGACTTCACATGCAATGTAACCTATGTCGCAAACCGCTCTATCAAAGACCTTTGCCGGATAAGGGCAGCCAAAGGGAGCAAGTACACTGCTGCCGAGTATGAGAGCATGTGCAACGATCTAGAAGAGACGGCGAAAGAAGAGATGTACTCTGATTCTACCGTGGAATTAGGCTTTATGAACAACTCCCTCGGAGTCGACGGGCCGTTTATCGGGCCGGGAGCCACTTTTGATCCTGCAAAGGAGGAAAATCTACCCACAATCACTGCCGTTACAGATGTCGTGACCGCAAAGGTCAACTCGCAACTCACCCCGTTAGTAAAACCGTCCTTAAAGAGGTACGCCGTAATCGCTTCCCTTATAAACTGAGGGTAGGTGAGGATGAAGAAAGGCCGGGCGAACTCTGATGTTCCCCTTTTTATACGATGGCCGTAATAAAACAAGTAACACGTATTTATAAACTACATAATAATTATAGCATATGAAAAATAGGTACTTAAAGAGTTTGACAGCGCGTGTGACGATATTGATGCTGTCTTTTTTATGTCTGGCAGGAAGCCAGGGAGCTGGGGCACAAATCCCGATGGAGAGAAGGAACTGCTCTTCAACCAGTGTTGTGTCGTCACAAAAGCCGGTAATGCCCCGTATGACTAAAAGCGGAGGTAATGCTGTTTCGGTAAATGGTACGGAATACGATACTTGGGCTAATGCTGTTGCGGCGATCAATTCAAATGCGACAGAGACTTCGTTCGATATCGTATTGTTGAATCATGTAATGGATGCAAAGATAATGCCATCTAAAGCGTGTACGATTAGTGGGAGTACGTCTTTGATCAATTTCGCCTACATTAATGAAGATAGCTATCTTACGAGATTGCAAATGTTGGCTCCATTGACGTTTAAGAACATTACGCTTCAGGTATGGCAGATAGCTGCGAACGGGCATGTGTTAACGTTTGACGAAGGAGTTACTGTTGTGAGTAAATATACTTCTGGAGGAAATGATATTGCCGGTATTCGGAATATCTGGGGAGGAACAGATTCATCGAGTGATGTGGCAAGTTCCGACATTACGATCAAAAGTGGCCAGTTCGGCTGGATATGTGGCGGTAGCGGTTCTACCGGAGCAGTCATTGGAACTGCTAAAATAACAATGAGTGGCGGAACGGTTAACGGATCTATTTTCGGAGGGGGGTATGAAGGTGCATGTGGCAATACGGAAGTCGTTATGTCGGGAGGTACTACCTGCTGGATTTATGGAGGGGGTGAAAAAGGGAATGTGACCGGCACTTCCAAACTGACTATTTCCAACACGGCTGCCATTACTGAAAATATATTTGGAGGTAGTGATTCCGGTACTTGTGGAAATACGGAAGTAAATGTTTCCGGTGGAACTTTTGCGTATGGCATATATGGAGGTTGTTTTACTGGGCAGGTAACAGGACTTTCTAAAGTGATCGTGACCGGAGGCAATTTTTCCGGTACGATTTACGGAGGGGGATTTGGGAAAAAATGTGGGCAAGGCGATAGCAGGGATGCGAATCTCGGCAAAGTCGGAAAAACGGAAGTACATGTGTCTGGGTTGACGAATGGAGAAGTTTCGGTTTTTGGAGGAGGTTTGTATGCGGATGTGACAGGGAATACCCAAGTTACGATAAATACAGGAAAATACAATCATATATATGGTAGCGGGTATGTGGAAAGCCCTTATAATCCAGCCCATATCGGAGGTGATGTGACTGTCACGTTCAATGATGGAGAAACACAGATCTTAGGAGCGATAAATGATCAAATTGCAGGTGCTTTGGATGGCGTTGTTGCAGGAAGTATGAATATCGTCATAAAAGGAGGTACGGTCACGGCTGGCCTTCAGTCTGGGAACAGAGCTTCTGTTTCAGAGAATGTCTACGAAAGCTGTACGTTGACGTTTGATGGAGTAGGGAATGAAAGCACTCCATATGTAACTCCTATGATTGAGGGTTTTACAGATATCGTCCTCAATAATTCGGTTGTCAACTTTAAAGAACCTCAGGCCATAGAGAACGGAATGTTTCTTTTGCATGGTTTTAGTCTTGATCCCGCACATCCGGTAAACATAAGCGGGAATGGCAAATTGGTCGGGACCGGAATCCTGCTTCACAAAATCAGGGAGGATTTCTCGGTTAACACACCGTTGGTAATTGCAAGCAATCTTCCCAAAACCACTACATTCGCCAAATATGTAAAGATGGAAGCTGGCAGTGTCATTACTGCCCCTGTCTACAAAGCCGGAAAAACCTATCGTCTGAAAAAGGATGGCGAAACCCTTTATACGGTAAACATCACGGAACCGGACCGGAAACTCGGAACTTTGTCTGTCGTATGGGATAAGTTTAAAGAGCAAGATGTCAAGCTGGAAGATGGCGACCAGGCTCCGGAGAATACCCAGTTGACCGTTACTGTCGCTCCCGCAGATGCGGGTATTACTGCCATTCTCAAAAATAACGGTCAAACGATAACGAGCGGTGAAAAGCTGACCTTGTCCGCTGATGCTGATATAACGGTGGAAACAGAAGTCCAACCGTTGGATTTGTCCCAGCGGAGCAATGATGTCACGATCTCGAAGGATGGTGATGATTGGAAATATACGGAAGCCACCATTACAAAAAACGCTACGGCAGCAACCTCTTTCAACGGTACAATCAAGAACACCCTTGCCGATGGTAAACGCATGTTGATCGATAACACCGCACAGGGTGTTTTGATCTTCGAGAGCGCAAAGATCAACTCGACATCGACCGCAGCTCCGGCTCTGACAATCGAGAACGGAGCGAACGTCTCTTTTAGCGGCAACTTGGAAGTAAAGACAGGAAATGCCGACCAATACGCTATCCGGAACGACGGAATCCTGACCATTACAGATGCATCGACAACGATCACATCGACCAATACGAATGGAAGTAGCGATAAAGGGATTCAAGTCGGCAATGGTGCGGTCATTGTGTCCGAGACAGGCACTACTCTTACCACTTCCGGCCTGAGTAATGAAGGGACTGTTGTCGTGAAAGAGGGTGCGGAAGCCAAAACCGATGGAGGACAGGATTTACAAAAGACCTACCTGGTTACGGTCGTCGATCCGGGCAACGGCCATACCTTTACGGTAAAAGCCGGAGATATCGAAGTCAAGTCTAACGACAAAGTAGCCGATAAGACGGTATTGACAGTCCAGGCAACTCCGGCAAATAGCTATCGGTTGGAAACAATCACTGCCATTCCCAAAGATGGGCTGACTGTGGCATTGGTAAACAACGGAACCTATGTGATGCCTGAAAATGAAGTGACCTTCAAGGCTACCTTCAAAAGTACGTATGTTCCGCCTGCCCCGACTTACTATACCGTTACCCTCCCCGAAGTGGAAGGTGTCACCACCAATCCGAAAGCCGGTACACGGACCGTCGAGGAAGGCTATTCGTTCAGCTTTGCCCTGACGCTTCATGAAGGTTACGAAAGTTCACAGCCAGTAGTAAAAGCCAACGGCATAGTTGTGGAACCTCGTGAAAGCGACGGCAAATACATCATCCGGAATATAGAGGAAGATACGGAAATAACGATCGAAGGCATCATAAAAGACGATCCGACGGGCAATGCAACGATTGAAGGAGAGACAAAGGTTCAAGCTATCGGTTCTACCCTGCATATCTATCTCCCGAAAGCGGAAACCATCAGCGTCTATACGCTTTCCGGACTTCTGTACGAGCAACAGGATGTATCCGCAGGAAGTACGCAGATACATTTGAGTAAAGGTATGTATCTTGTGAAGATCGGAGAGGGTACGTATAAAATCGTAATTCGGTAATAAAAAAGGAAGGTGTTCCAAAACACCTTCCTTCCTTATAATCTTTTAGATAAGGATTTATCCTTATCTCTGCCCTTCGCCAATCATTTCTTCAGCCAATACTTTGTCTGCATCTTTCTGAATGTTAGGGAGTTCGAGGCCGTAGCCTTTGATACGGTCTTCACGTTTCAGCAACAGGGAGATTACGAGTGCCAGGACTCCGAAACCAGTGAAGATCAACATCGGGATCGTATAGTCGTAGGTCGGTTTACCGTTGATCTCTCCGGAAATACAATATTGATCCAAAACGATACCGATTATATACGGAACTCCCATCAATCCCCAGTTCTGTACCCAGAATATCAGCGCATAGGCTGTTCCCAATTTGTTTTCCGGGATGATCTTTGGAACGGAAGGCCACATGGCGGAAGGAACCAGCGAAAATGCGATGCCCAACAGCAGGATCAGTATCAGAGCGACCAGCCAGTTGTCCAGCATCGGAATGGAGAATGTGAAGTGGATAAATATCAGCATAATGGAACCGATAATCATGATAGTGGCTCCTTTTCCTTTACGGTCGTACAAGTTTCCGAAGAACGGAGTTAAGAGAATATTGCCGAATGGCAGCAAAGCCGGAATGACACCGGACCATTCGGGATCGATACCGAATTTGTTAATCATCAGGTTCGGGGCATATTTCAAGAAGGGGAAGACGGCTGAATAGAACAGTACGCAAAGGAGTGCCATATACCAGAAGCCTTTTAATGTAATAATATCCAAGATATCACCGAAACGGAACGGCTCTTCTGCTTCTTCTTCTCCGGTAGCACCGGCTGCATCTTCTGCATCACGTTTCTTGTCCATGATTACGAATACAATGAAGGATAACAGGCCGATACAAAGCAGAATCAAGCCGATGAAGATCGGCATGCTGATGGAATTGCCGAATGCGCGGCTCAACAAAGGCGTAACACCAATAGCTAACCCTGTACCGATACGGGCACAAGCCATTTCCAGCCCCATTGCCAGGGCCATTTCCTTGCCTTTGAACCATTTTACAATGATCTTGGAAACGGTGATACCGGCGATCTCAACGCCTACGCCGAACAAAGCATATCCTAATGACGCAATTACCAATGGATATCCATACTCCGAACCGAAAACGGTAACGGTTGCACCGTCAAAGTTGTGTGATATACCGAACCATTTGATGAAAACGCCGATAAGCATGATGCTGGTCGCCATCAAACCAGTGAAGCGTACGCCCATCTTGTCCAGGATCATACCTCCGAAGATCAGCATCAGGAAAAATACATTGAACCAACCGTAAGCACTGGTGAATTTACCGTATTCATTGGCTGTCCATCCCAGTCCGCCGCCTTCGACGGGGGTTTGTAGTAAGTCCTGTAGCGGAGCCATCATGTCCGTGATGAAGTATCCGCAGAGCATTGTGAATGCGACGAGCGCCAGTACGGACCATCTTGCCGTCTTCGATTCGCTCAGTTTTCTCTGAATTTGTTCTGTCATGATATTTGTTTTTGAATTATGTTATTTGTCTCTTTTCAAGAACAAGGGTAGGGCGTCCGCCACGACGAAAGTGCTTCCGCCAATAAAGATGATGTCGTCTTGTCCGGCTCGCGCCAATGCTTTTTCCACGGCTTCCTGCACGGAATCGCAGATTGTGCCCGATAAACCGTGGAAGATTGCTTTTGTTGCAAAATCTTCCGCAGGCATTGCCCGTTGCACGGATGCTTGCGTGAAGAAGTAAAAGGCTTTTTCCGGCATCAGGTCCAACACGCCGTCGATATCTTTGTCGTTGACCATGCCGACGATCATAAAGAGGTGCTTATGCCGCTTCAGTTCTTCTTCCAGTTGGATGTTCAGATATTGCCATCCTCCGACGTTGTGTCCAGTGTCGCATACGACTTTCGGATTCTCCTGCAAAACCTGCCAACGCCCCATCAGCCCTGTCAATTCGACCACATGTTCGAAACCTTCCCGTACTGCTTCGGTCGGAATGTTTACACCTACTGTATTCAGCAAATTAATGGCCCCCAATACGGTTGTGGCATTCCTGAACTGCACGACGCCACCCAGTTCACCGAATAGCTGTCCGTATTCCGCAGAATCCAGATACCATTCGCCTGTATCCATCAGATACGACTCTTTCAGCAGCCCTTCGTCCTGGGCAAAATAAACCAATGTGCCGGCTTTGACTGCTGCGTCTGCAAAAACTTGTGCCACACTGTGCCGGTCTATTTCTCCGATCAACGCCGGGACATCCTTTTTGATGATTCCGGCTTTCTCAAAGGCAATCTTTTCGACCGTATCTCCTAAGAACTGGGTATGATCCAGGCTGATGTTCGTAATGATACTTAGGATGGGAGTGATGATATTGGTACTGTCCAGACGGCCGCCCATGCCCACTTCAATTACGGCATAATCCACCTTCTCGGCACGGAAATAGTCGAATGCCATACTGGAAGTCAGTTCGAAGAAGGAAGGATCGAGAGTCTCAAAGAAAGAACGATGGCGTTCTACGAAGTCGATGACATATTCTTCCGGTATCTTTTGTCCGTTTACCCGTATCCGTTCGCGGAAGTCGACCAGGTGCGGAGAGGTGTAAAGCCCGACCTTATATCCCGATTGGCGCAGAATCGCGGCCAAGAGATGGCTGACGGAGCCTTTCCCGTTCGTACCGGCTACGTGTATTGTTTTGTATGCTTTATGCGGATTGCCTAAGTGATCGTCCAGTGCGATGCTGGTTCCTAATCCGGGTTTGTAGGCTGAAGGTCCGGCATTCTGAAAAACGGGAATACTGGTATATAGATAGTGTAGCGTCTCTTCGTATGTCATGCTGTTGTTATTTATTTTCGCAAAGTTAGGTACAAATCTTTTAGGAAAAAAGGAATTACTTAAAATGATAGATGGAATAAACAAGAAAAGGATATCCGGTTCCGGGTATCCTTTTTGATTTAACTTTTATAATTCTGTGAATTTAATTTCTTGGAAGTGCTTCTTTTACAACCATCTGACGCCCTTCGTAAGTGGCTCCGTTCAAATCTCTGATTGCGTTTTGTGCTTCGGAATCTTCCGGCATTTCGACAAATGCAAAACCTTTAGACCTTCTTGTATCGCGATCGATGATAAGTTTTACAGAATCAACTGTTCCAAACTCTTCCATTACATCTCTTAAATCCGATTCCCTAACGTTATAGCTAAGGTTACCAATATACATGTTCATAAATATAAAAATAAAAAAATTAATAATTCAATAATCGAATGTAAGGAAGTTATTTATCAGAGATGAAAATGCTCAATATGTAATTGAGAAGATACATGTGAAAAATCAAATCGATATAATCTCTCATTGTTTGTTGATACAAAGGAAAGCATTCTTTTCGGATAATGCACTATGCTTCCCGATATATATTGAATAATTTATTTCTTTTGTGAAATTAGGTCAATACTTAAGGATTGGTAGTTGTCTTAAATTTTCTATCTTTGTGCCCCGTTACATGAATTATAATGGAAGTAGAAAAGGATGAATAGACAACGTGTTACTTATACTCCGACTGGTGGGGTATGTTCTAAAATGATGATTGTCGACTCGGAGGACAACGTGATTAAAAATGTACAGATCATTGGTGGTTGCCAAGGAAATACACAAGGTTTGTCCAGACTGCTGGTCGGAATGGAAATCGGCGAGGCTATCCGGCGTCTGGAAGGCATTGATTGCCGCGAGCGTGGAACCTCATGCCCGGACCAGTTGGCACAGGCATTGAAACAGATCAGTCGATGATCAGCTTATAACCGATCCCGCGTACGTTCAGTATTTTGATTGATTCGTCTTTCGACAGTTTATGTCTTAACTTAGTAATGAATACGTGCAGGCTGCGGGCATTGAAGAACGAATCGTCTCCCCAAAGTTCCAACAGGACGTCTTTCATGGGCAGCACATGGTCTTTGTTTTCACATAGGCGTTTCAGTATTTCGGATTCGCGGTTGCTCAGCAATTGCTTTTCTCCGCAGTACTGGAGCGTTTGTGTGATGGAATCGAATGTATATTGTCCGAGCGTGAAGTTGCTGCTTTCTTCCTTACGGACACTTATTTTGTTCAATAATGCCTTGATACGGATAATAAGTTCCGCCATGCCGAACGGTTTTTTCAGGTAATCGTTACCCCCTAGTTCGAAACCTTCGACCACGTCGTTGGCTGCGGAACGGGCGGAAAGAAAAAGAACCGGTATCTGTCGATCCGTTTTCCGGATGTGCCGGACCATCGTGAAGCCGTCGATTTTCGGCATCATGATGTCTGTGACGATGATGTCCGGCTTTGCTTCTCTATATCGTGACAATCCTTCTTCTCCGTTTGCGGCGAGAATCACTTCAAATTCTTCACCGTCCAAAGTGTCTTTTATAATCATGGCGAGTGTCGGCTCGTCTTCTACCAATAATACTCTGATCTTATCCATTGTCGTTAATTTTTAAAATGAAGGGTGAATGTGGAACCTTTCCCCAGCTGGCTTTTAACCGTTACGCTCCCGTTGTGTTTAGACATCATGTCGCTGACGTAGTACAAACCTAGACCGAAGCCTTTCACGTCATGCAGGTTGCCGCTGGGCACGCGGTAGAACTTATCGAACACCCTCTTTTGGTTAGCTTCGCTAATACCGATCCCTTCGTCTGTGACCGAGAGAGCCATTTCCTGGGACGATACTGTTCCTTTGAGGGTAATGTGGCAGGTCTTTTCTCCGGAATACTTGATTGCATTCCCGATCAGGTTGCTGAGCATGTTATACAGATGGGTACGGTCGGCCGTTACGGTCATATGCTCCGGTACTTCTGTCGTGATGTCGATCGGTTTATCTGTTTTTAGCTTGAACTGTTCTATAAGCGGAGTCAGTAGCTCTGCAACCTGTATCGTTTCGAGATGAAGGCGGAAAGTACTTCTGTTCTCAACGGAAAGAGTGAGGATTTGTTCGACCAAACCGGATAGATGATTCAATTGCTCCCGCACGATATCCAGATATTTCTTTTGCTTCTCGTTTGTCGTACTGCTGTAGTTCAGCAATACATCATTGGCGGCATAGGCAATGGAGATCGGGGTTTTCAGCTCATGCGTCATATTATTGGTGAAATCCGTTTTAAGTTCTTCCACCGTCTTTAGCCTCAGTATTGTGTAGAGCAAATAAACGAAAGCGACCAGGATAACCATAAAAAGCAGGAAAGATGAAATCAATATACCTGCCATCTGCCGGAATACAACCCGGTCAGGAGATTGGAGTTCCAATTCGTAATAATATTCCGGTTCGATCACATGTGTGAAGTGGACAGCGTCTTTCCAGGATTCCTCTTTTTCGGAAGCATCCGTATAGGCATATAATACGGAGTCTTTCGCTTCTTTCCGGATTACCTGCAGGCGGTACGGGACGGTGATGCCCTGTTTCTTTAATCCGTTCTTTAATAGTGTATTGAATTGTGCGTAATTGACGGGAAGTAACGTGTCTATCTTTTGATGCATGAGCATCTGCACGTTCCTTTCCAGTGTACCGATAATCTGCAAATATTCATTTAGAGTTTGGGCTGCTTCTATATATTGGATTGTCGAATTCGGCGATGATATCGGCATATTATCTGTTGAAAGGGAATCTTTCCTCTTTTCCCATGCCGTGTCTTGGCTAAAGCTGAATTGAGGATTTATCTGGCTGTGAAAATTGTTATTGCTTAGAGAGTCCAGGCGCAGGAACAGTTCCATATAGTCGGCCATCCGCATGGCATCCTCTATATTATCCCACGTGCTTTTCTTACTAGACACATATAAACCTTTCAGCCAGTATCCTTGTGAAATCAAGAGTCCGACAAGCGAAAGGCAAATAAGCACAGCTATTATCTTAAATCGGAGGCGCGTTTTCATATCCTTTTATATTTACAACAAAAGTATATGTTCCGATTCAATTTATTGCGAATCCGATAAGACTAAATAACACTTAGAGCCTGTTTAAATTTCTCTGAAATAAATTTTGCATAGCCCTCATCGGCCTGCTTTATCTCTTTATAGGATTATTTTGAAAAACAACTGTCATACTATCACTAATTTCCTTTTATCA